>ERZ827423.439-NODE-439-length-54074-cov-7.229864_pt1 | contig 54074 bp, 39 predicted proteins | sample MGYA00519775_ERZ827423 | MGnify/ENA primary metagenome ERZ827423 (study PRJEB31778, sample SAMEA3449296) | human gut metagenome | biome: human gut; feature: human-associated habitat; material: faeces | place: United Kingdom | collected 2010/2012 ... | reverse complement strand
TAAGGTGTTGAACGACAAGTTCGGTATCGTAAACGGTTTGATGACTACAGTTCACTCTACTACTGCTACACAGAAGACTGTCGACGGTCCGTCTATGAAGGACTGGCGCGGTGGTCGTGCTGCTTCCGGCAACATCATCCCGTCTTCTACAGGTGCTGCTAAGGCTGTAGGTAAAGTTATCCCGGAATTGAACGGCAAATTGACCGGTATCTCGATGCGCGTCCCGACTTTGGACGTTTCTGTTGTCGACCTGACTGTCAACTTGGCAAAACCGGCTACTAAGGAAGCTATCTGCGCCGCTATGAAAGAGGCTGCAAACGGCGAATTGAAAGGCGTGCTCGACTATACTGAAGACGCAGTCGTTTCTTCTGACTTCTTGGGCAACACCCACACTTCAATCTTCGACGCTAACGCAGGTGTATATTTGACAGATACATTCGTTAAGGTTGTTTCTTGGTACGATAACGAAATCGGTTATTCTAACAAGGTTCTCGACCTTATCGCACACATGGCTAAAGTTAACGGCTAATAAGTTGCTTAGCTATAAACCTCTAAAGCGGGATGCCGATTGGCATCCCGCTTTATTTTACCGTAATTTCTGCCGGGAAAACGCCAAACACACAATTATTTTTCGGAAAAATTTATTTTTTTGTGCATATAATATGTTTATAAATGAAAAAATCATTATTTTTGCCAATGATTAATTCTTAATCCTAAGAAAACACCCATAATTATTTCCGATTAGTAATCAGGAATTTACATAAATACTAACATAAAAACAACAGCGTATGAAAAAGTTTACAAGTTTTGTTACAGGATTGCTATTTACAGCAATGCTAACCGTAGGCGGCACAGCCGCTTACGCACAAGAGGAGGGGGCTGAAGGCACTCCGAGCAACGGAATCTATTTCCCATTACAAAAAAGCACATACATGCCACGCCTCACCGTGCGCGTCGACGATGCCGTGCTTGGCGAATCGAAAGCGTTCACCGTATCGGCATGGGTATATATCGATACATCGTCGGACGGACAGCTCAGTTACTCAAACTTCCCTTTATTCGGTCTTACCAACATTGCTTCCTACGGTGTGACTACCAACACGGATGTATGCCTTGAAAACGGTCAATTTATTATGAAGGTAAACAAGACTATAGCCGGAATGGCGGACTCGGGGACAACAGTAGAGGGAGCAAATACGGCAGCCAAGAAGCAGGAATGGTGCTTGCTGGCATTGGCGGTCGATGACGAGACAGGCGAGGCCAAACTTTACTACGACGGCACATTAGTGCAGACCTACACTTTCGAACCGGGCATCGTTTTCCGCGCCAATGAGGAATTGACATTCCACATGACCAACGCCTACAGCTCTGCATCCATTCCAACACGATTCGATGACCTTAAGATAGCCAACCGTGCGCTGACAGCCGAGGAGGTAGCAGATTTGAAATACGCATATTAGCCGGACAATATCCCCGAATGGCTCGTAGGCTACTATTCATTCGACGAGACCACAGGCAAAGTCAACGAATATCCAAACATCTGCAATCCAAGCGACCTAAGTGGCGAAGAAACAGATGAAAGCGGAGAAGGGTCAGATGAAAGCGGAGAAGAGACAGATGAAGATGGAGAACAAACTGGTGAAAAGCCCGAAGAACCCGGTGACAAAGCATGGGTTATGGAAGGCACGGCCGGTTACAGCGGCATGGAGTTCTCCGGCAAGAGGTCGACAACCGACTCTACAGGCGAGGGCATCGTAAACGTATGGGCACCGTACAAATACACTGTAACCGTGATCACTGAGGGCGAAGGCGGCTCAATCAAAGTGGAGACTGCCGACGGCGAAGTCGCTAACGGCGATGTTCTCGACGCCGCAACAGAAGTGACCGTCACAGTCACCCCTGAAGAAAACTTCATAGTAAAGACGTTCACTGTAAACGGTGAAACGGCAGAACTCACAGAAGAAGGCACTTACACATTCTCAATCGAAGCAAATACCACAATAGCCGTTGAATTCTCCGAAGACAAGAGCGGCGTGGCTTCATTTGAAACAATCGCCACCACTTACGACCGCGCAAGCCAAAGCATCCTCACCGACGGAGAAGCTGAAATCAGCGTCTACTCGCTCGATGGCAAGCAAGTGGCTTCGGCACGCGGCAGCGAACTTTCGGTAGCCGGCCTTGCAAACGGGCTATACATTGCAATCGTAGACAACGGACAAACTTCAGAGAAAATAAAATTCTGTAAATAATAACGTTATATGAGAAAAATTCTGTTTATTCTTCTCATACTGGCCTGGATTTCACCCGGAATCCGGGCTCAGTATGTTAATGCGGATCTCGGACGGCCCGACGTGCTGTGGTCGGAGCAGGCCCGTGACAAGTTGCTGAAAAGCGATTATGTTTCAAAACACAGGCAAAAGGCGCCGGCCATACAGCGCGCCATGCCGACGATTCCCGACAAGACGGCCTATGCTTTCTTGCTTGACAACGCCGACATACCCCAATATATGGGCATGGCGAGCTTCCAAATACCAAAGCCGGAAGTCTACACACTGCTCTCGCACAACGACTGGGAGAACGTGGTATATGCCGGCATCTGGATTGAAGACACCTACTATGCGTACGTGTGCAGGGTGAATCTTGTGTCGGGAGCGGCTTTCCCCAAGGAAATAGCCACGTTCAACCTGCAGACAGGCGAGTGGAAGACGGTGTGCCAGCTCAACGGCCCCGGCGGCGAGACCATAAGCGATTTCACCTACGATTATTCTACCGGGACACTGTATGCCACAAAAAATACCGGCATGTTCCAGACAACCCTCTATGAATACTCGTTAGAGGACGGCTCGATGACAGAAGTCTGCACGATGCGCGGCACATACATAATGGCCATCGCCTGCACATACGAAGGAGTATTATACGGCATAGGCACCGGCGGCGGACTATATAAAATCAACAAGGAAACCGGCTCGCTCACACTGGTCGGCAATACCGGCTACATGCCTTGGTTCCTTCAGTCGATGGAATTCGACCATACTGACAACACTCTGTATTGGGCAGGAGCCGACGCAGAACACACATTCCTTGCCACCGTCGACATCAACACGGCGGCAGCGGTGGAAATAGGCACTTTCGAGGCAGGATGCAACGTCACCGGACTCCACATACCGTTCACGAGAGTACAGAAAGGCGCGCCGGGAGCAGTGACAGATTTCACCGTCATACCGGGACAAAAAGGCATGCTCTATGCCGAACTCAGTTGGAAAAACCCGCAAATCGACCCATTCGGCTCGATTCTCTCCGGCAATATGGATGTGCGCGTCTATCGTGACGGCGACATGATTGCCGAAATGAAAGACAAGCAACCGGGAGAAGAATGCTACTACCGCGACGACGAGCCGGCAGCCGGAGAACGCGAATACCGCGTAATCGCCTCCAACTCGGTAGGGACAGGAGAGACCAGCAAAGTCATAGCGTGGATTGGAGAAGACTATCCTAACGAGCCGCAGAACATAACAGTCGAGGCTCTCAACGGAAAAGTGGCCCTGACGTGGGACATTTCCGAGACCGGAGCGCACGGCGGATTCGTGAACAAGACGAAACTCTACTCTACCGTAATCCGCGAACAGGACAATACCACCGTGCTCGACAATGAAGTGGCATACGCCACAACCGACAACAACATCGCCGAACTGAACAGATGGTCATACCGCGTCATCGTTTCCGACGAGGCCGGCAACAAGGCTTCCGCGAAGTCGGACACAATCGTGGCCGGGCCGGGCAAGACACTGCCCTACTTCGAGGACTTCAGTTCCGACCAAAACTTCAAGCTTTGGACTGTAAGAAACGAGAACAACGACACGCTCTACTGGAAGCATACAAATTTCGCCTACGATAATGGAGCGCGCTATTTGCAATACCGCCGCAGCTACACCGATCAGGCCGACGACTATGTGCTGGCACCGCCCGTGACAATGCAAGCCGGACACGATTACCGCATCAGTTTCGACGCGAGAATCAACCGCATGAACCTGCTGACGCAGGAGAAATTGCGGCTGTTCATGGCAAAATCGCCTACAACGGAAGCCGAAATGGAAACCGTGGCCGATTTCACCCTGAGCGAGTACGACACGAACTGGAGCAAGCGCGAATTCGTTTACTCTGCTAAAGAAAGCGGCGACTACTATGCCGGGATATACATCTACTCGGACGCCAACCAGAATTGGGCAAATATCGACAACTTCCTCATCGAGGAACTGTTCTACTACGACTTGGAAGCGACCGGCATATCCGGTCCGCACTCGGCGTTGGCCGGGATGAACTCCACATTGGAGGTAGGGGTGCATAATAAAGGCTCGCGCGATGTGGATTCCTACACCGTGCGCCTTGTTGACGGCGAGGGCAACCTGCTTGCCGATGAGGTGAAAGCCGGGGCATTGGCTGCCGGAGAGACGGCAACCGTGCCGGTAACTGTCAACCTGACGGAAATAAAGGACTATGAAGTGTTTGCGGAAGTGGTGTTCCCGACCGACGGCGACAAGAGCAACAACAAGACCAATACCCCATTCGCTGTAAGCATACGGCAAAACGGAGATTACAGCATAAAAATAGGAGAGGCTATAGATTACACCCAAGACTCCTTCTCGTTTATGAAATATCAGCCGAATGCGGCATGGCATGAATCAATTTATACATCATCGGAAATCAACGCGACAAGCGGTATCATCTCAAAAATGGAATGGTACGGCAGCGATTTCGACATCTATCCATGTTCATTCCCCGTAAGAATCTACCTGTCGAACACCGACAGGATAGACTTTGGCGACGAAATACCGGCAAACGAAATGACACTTGTTTATGAAGGCACTCTTTCTTTCGAGAATGCAGAACAGACATCATTGCCGGTAGAGTTCACACAACCGTTCATGTACGACGGAAGAAATCTTGCCGTCCGCATAGAACGCAACGGAGACGACCCTGACTATAGAGGCGTATTGGGCGGACTTGGAGTATTCTATCCGCAAGGCGAACAAAGCGAATTGTACCCAAGCCTCTACAACGACGGCTTATTCCGCCTGATAGAAAGCAGGTTCAAGCCTGTAGTTTCAATATTTATGGACGCCACGGGCAACAGCGTGAGCGGCATTGTGACCGACACGGAAGGAAACGCCCTTGAGGGAGTGAATGTGACAATCGAAGAAAACGGAATGAACACCACTACCGGCGAGAACGGCGAATACAAGTTCGACCTCGTGAACGAAGGAACGTATCATTTCGTCTACAGCCTGCACGGATATGATGTCGTAACCGACGAAGTGGCAGTGAGCGGCGAAGAGGACACTCCGGTCACCCACAACGTGAAGCTTGAGAAGATGAAGCAATGCACGCTCACGGTTACCGTCACCAACGGTAAAGACGCCGTAGACGGTGCTGAAGTATCGCTCGACGGCTACGACCCGCGCACAAGTGTGACCGGCGCGGACGGCAAGGCAGTGTTCGAGAACCTGATTTGCAGCGACTACACCGTTACAATTTCCGCAACCGACTTCATTAGCCAGCAAAACGAGCTTCAACTTTCAGGCGAAAATGCTGAAGAAACGCAAGCATACGCTCTTCTTCCGGTAGCCTATTCTGTTGACGGTTTCTCGCTCGAAGAAGCGGAGTCGCCCGTACTTACTTGGGGTGAACCGGTGAGAGTCAACGAACGCCGCTACGACGACGGGGTAGCAACGACAAGAGCAGGAAGAACCCCGTCGGACGACGAGCCGAATGTGGAGAACGCCGTATTCGGAATAGTGGAGGAAACACCGGGAACTATCAAGTCTGTTTCTTGGTATTTGGTTGAATCAGAAGGCAAGAGGCAAAGGAATGTCAATTTGCTCGTGTTCGGGCTTAATGACGACGGCACTCCGGAATCCACTCCGCAACTCGTGATAAGCGACATTGAATCTACAGTCAACGAATGGTTCAGCTATACGCTCGACGAACCGTTCAGCACCAGCGAAAGTTTCTACATCGCCCTCGCATGCCCCGACGATTATCTCGGTCTGGGAGTTGACGGCAGCTATTTCAACGCAACGGAAGAATACCCGTACCGCCAGATGCTGCAATATTATGCCAACGACTATACAGAAACCTTCTACATAGCCGACATCTGGTACAAAGGCAACTTCATGATACGTCTGAACATGGCCGATGAGAATCCGGTAGCGCCGGTATCCATAGGCTCGCTCGAAGGCTACAATGTCTACCGCTTCCTGACATCCGACCGCGAAAACAGCGAGGCATGGACAAAGATAGCCGACAAGACCAACGTTACAAGCTTCACCGACACGCAATTCGGAACGCTTCCGCAAGGATATTACCAATATGCGGTGACAGCGGTATGGAACGGCACAGGAGAATCGGAAGAGGCAGTAAGCCCCGTAATCGCAAAAGACATGATTACTTCTGTCACCATCAACCTGTCGGCCGAAGTACAGGAGGCCAATGCGCTGGACGGCACTGCCGTGACACTCGAATCGACCGACGGAGCATACAGCTATTCTGCAACCTTGCAGGACGGACAACAGACTTGCACATTCCCGGAAGTGAGCAAGGGAGAATACTCGCTGACGGTAGTGAACCAGCGGTTCGAGGTAATCGACGAGACCATACAGCCGGCTACCGAAAGCAGCTATACATATTCCTATGCATTGGAAGAAAGGCTTACCGCGCCGGTCAACCTTGTGGCCGAAGAAAACGCAGAGACCGCCGGGACCTACGACCTGACGTGGAACCTCACTTCCAACATCTTCGAGGACTTTGAAAGCCACGAGGACTTCACCCTCAATTCGAGAGGAGAAATAAGCTGGAGCTACCTTGACAACGACGAAAACAAAAACACCTACGGCATGAGCTATACGGCAGAGGACGGCAGCCAACAGCAAGTTGTCTACGACAATTGGGGAGCACGCACCGCCTATATCATCTTCAATCCGTCGACAACAAACCCGCGTTGCGACCAAGACGGCAACATCAACCCTTACAGCGGTTCGAAGTTCCTCGGTTCGTTCGCTTCAAGCCAGGGAAGGAACGACGACTACATCATCTCGCCGGAATTGTTCTTCGACAGCGATTTCGAGTTCTCGTTCTATGCCAAGTCCTACTCCGACGCATACGGCACGGAACAGATGATGGTAGGATACTCCTTGACCGACATCGAGCCGGAATCGTTCATCTGGCTTAACAACGGCACATCGATATCCGTACCGGCATACTATTGGTCGCATTACACCTATACTATACCGGCAGCAGCCAAATATGTAACGATCAGGGACGTTTCCTACAACACATTCCTGCTAATGATCGACGACATTCAGATTGGCAGCGGGGAATCGCTTCCGTTCAGGTCGTTTGCCCAAAAATTCGAAATCTATCTTGACGGAAACAGGATAGGTGAAACCACAGGCAACGAATATAGCGTGCCGGCAGGCGAAGGCCGCCACACAATCGGTGTAAAAGCCATCTATGAAACTGGCGAATCGACCACAACTGAAGTAATCGTGGGCAACAACGCCTCTGTCGAAGGAATCACAAGCGACAATGCAGTGATATACCACGACCACACGCTGTGGTTCAATGGAATGGCTCAGGAAGTGGCGGTTTACACCACTACCGGACTGCGAGTGGCATCATTCAGCAACGCCGAAAACAGTGTCCGGCTCGACAACCTGCAGGACGGTGTTTACATAGCTGCCGTCATGATCGACGGAAAGAGACATATTGTTAAATTCATTATCGGATAATTTTATGAGATTAAACAAGCATATAGCCGGCAAAATCGCCGGAATAGTGGCATCAGCAGCCTTGTCGTTGACGGCATGGGCAGTTCCTGCAAAGCAGGGGCTGCTCACCGTGAAGACGGCCGACGGCTCTACTATAAAAGTAAGGATAGTGGGCGACGAATGGGGACACTATTACGTGTCGGAAGACGGTTATCTCCTCACCCGCGGCGCAGACGACTTCTTTTATTATTCCGATTACGACAGCACGACGGGACGCCTGAAACCGACAACGATGCGGGCAACCGACGTGAAGTCGCGCAAGGCTGACGAAAAAGCTTTTGTAGCCGCGCGCAGCAAGGAAATGCCGGCAGGACTGAAACGCATGCCGGCACAACGGAGATCGTCAGCGATACAAAAGGCAAGCAGCACAGGCAGTTCGCACAATTTGAAGGACTTCCCGACAATCGGCAAACAAAAGACGCTCGCCATACTCGTGGAATTCAAAGACAAGAAATTCACCGTAGAAAATCCGGAATCCACATTCAAAGATTTCATGATGAAAGAGGGTTTCACGCACGACAACGGAGCGCATTTCAGCGTACGCGACTATTACACGGCATGCTCCGGCGGACTGTTCGACCCGGAATTCGACGTATACGGACCGGTCACCTTGCCTAACAACCTTGCCTATTACGGAGGAAACGATATCTACGGCAACGACGACAAGCCGGAACAGATGGTAATCGAAGCCTGCCAGATGCTCGACGACCAGATTGACTTCTCGGAATACGACCGTAACGGAGACGGATGGGTAGACAATGTATATATATTCTATGCCGGCTACAGCGAGGCGGAAGGCGCATCCGCGAATGCCCTTTGGCCGCATGCTTGGGACATCTGGACAGGAGCGGGACAACGCCTTGTGCTCGACGGCGTGCAAATAGGCCCTTACGGCTGTTCGCAAGAGCTGAACATCGAAAACAACAAATTAGTTGGAATCGGTGTGTTCTGCCACGAATTCGGACACGTGCTCGGCCTGCCCGACCTTTATGACACAGGAGGCACAGGACTGGCATTCACACCGGGAAACTACTCACTGATGGACTCCGGGGAATATACCGACGACTCCAACACACCGCCCTACCTCACCGCTTACGAGCGCTGGGTGTTAGGCTGGCATACTCCCGAGCTTATCGACCGCGCGATGAACGCCACCCTACCGCCAATATCGGCAGGAATGGTGAAAAGTTACCAGATAAATACAACAAACCCGAATGAAATGTACATACTCGAAAACCGCCAGCAAAAAGATTACGACGCCTATATACCGGGGCACGGAATGCTTGTATGGCACATCGACTATGACCAAGACACTTGGGAAAAGAATCAGGTTAACAACCTGTCGACACACCAGCGCATCGACATTGTAGAAGCCGACGGACTGGCGACCGCTGAAACGCGTACAGGCGACCCGTTCCCCGGAACTTCACGGATTACGTCGTTCACCGACAACAGCTATCCATCCATGCGCGACTGGAGCGGCAACAATCTGAACCTGCCGATTACAGAAATCAAAGAAGAGGACGGAATAATCACATTCAAGGTGCTTGGCGGTATTTTTGAGCTCGATGCCGTTACAGTCAACGAAATCGACGAATCGGATGTCACTGCCACGAGCATACACCTTGCATGGAATTCCGTAGCCCGCGCCAATGGCTACCTGCTCAACTTGTATGTCATGGACGGTGCCGACAAGAACTATATACACCGCAACGAACCGCTCGGCAACGTCAACCAATACACCGTGACAGGCCTACAGCCGGAAACCACTTATTATGCCACAATATCGGCTACCGACGGCAACCATCTTTCGGCGGAAAGCAATATCGTATCGGCCACTACACTCGAGCCTGATTTCAGCTTCTATATGCCTACAGTGCTCGAAGCGTCGTCCGTCACGTCGAATTCGTTCGTCGCCAACTGGGAGGCACTTGAAGGCGCGACAGAATATTACCTGTCGGTTTTCGACCGCAACAATTCCGGCGAACAAGTGGAAAGCATTGATTTCAGCGACGCGGCCGGGAGTTTCCCGGAAGGGTGGACCACCAACTGCAACAGCTTCATCATGACAGACGGATGTTTCGGTATCGCCGCGCCCGCAATCACCATGCGCCAGACAAACACCTACATTTCTTCCCCATTCTACAACGGAGAGATAAAGGAAATCAATTTCTGGTATAAAGGTGCATATATGGACCCGACAAACGTTCTAACCGTTTCGGTTTCTTCCGACGGAGACGAATGGGAAATAATCGACTATCCCGACATCGCCAGCCAGACAAGCAACTATGCCCTCTATGGCGAAGGACAAGTGCTGACACTCCCCTCTGGAGTGCGCCAGTTCAGGATTGATTATGCGAAATCCGACGGCAGCAGCGGAGGTTTCGTATATATCGACGATATACGTGTTGTAGTCGAGGGATATGACGACCCGGTGGCCGTAGAAGGGTACTCCGAATTGAATGTCGGCGACGTACTTTCATACGAAGTGACCGGCTTACAGCCAGAGACCGAATACGTCTACCGCGTGCGCGGAAACAACGGCACAATGTATTCGCTTTATTCTCCCGACATGTCGGTATGTACTTCGGTTTATGCTTCAGCCGGAAATATCGACGGAAGTTCTTTCTCCGTTTCCACATTGCCCGGCAAGATAATAGTGAAAGCATCCGCCGGCAACGCCGTAAACATTTATTCCGCATCAGGTATAAACATAGCCAACGCGCAATCTGCGTCGGGACTTACGGCATTCGACCTGCCACAAGGTGTATATTTGGTCAAATGCGGAGATTCCGTGAAGAAAGTCATTGTTTCCGACTGACGGCAGTCAAACATCAAATTTTACATGGACGCATCCCAAACGGTGCGTCCTATTTTTTGTACTTTTGCAAAAAGAGACAATTTATGGATGCGGAATTGTGGAAACAATCGCTGCAGGAAGTGGCGAAACCTGAAAAAAAGGAGATATTGTCGAGCTTTTTCAAGACAGGAAAAGGAGAATACGGAGAAGGCGACATTTTCATAGGTGTGAATGTCCCCGACAACCGCGCAGTGGCACGCAAATTTGCAAGCGCGGACTATACCGTCATCAAGGAAATGCTAAGCAGCGAAGTGCATGAGCACAGGCTGTCGGCGCTGCTATCGCTTGTCATACGGTACAAGAAAGCCCGCACAGGCGAGGAAAAGGGGCAAATTCGCGACTTCTACCTCCAGCACACACAACATATCAACAATTGGGACTTAGTCGATTTAAGCGCAGAATACATCGTCGGAGCAGAATGCCTTCGCACAAACGATTACTCCGTACTTTTCCGGCTTGCTGAAAGCAGCGACCTGTGGGAACAGCGCATAGCCATCGTCTCCAACCTGATACCTGTCCGCGCAGGAAGATTCGACACGGCGATAAAATTAGTGGAATTGCTATTGCATCATCCGCACGACCTCATCCGCAAAGCAAACGGATGGATACTCCGTGAAATCGGCAAGAAGGACGAATCCGCATTGCTCGCCTTTCTTGACAAATATGCCGCGGCAATGCCGCGCACGACGCTACGCTATGCAATCGAACGCCTGCCCCAGCCTCTTCATAAGAAATATATGAAAAGACAGCAATAAAAATGGCCGCCGTCACTGGCAGCCATTCTTATTTTATAAAAAAACTCGAACCAAGTTTAGAACTTATAAGCGGAGGTGTTCCTCACGCCCGGTATTCCATAAAGGGTTGCCAAATCGCCCTGAACGCTTACTTTCTTGCCCAAGTTGCCTGCATTGTCTTTCAAGTTGACAGCATTGCGCACATCGCCCGAAGGAAGAGCCACACATACGCATTTCACAATGTCTGTCTCATTGGCACTGCCGGCTATAAGAATGTTGTTGTCTCGAGCGTTTTCAGCAGAGAACACTGCGCTCTCCGTCGCATCCGAACCATTTGAAAATCCCACGATATATCCGGTAACCCACATATCATCGCCCGCAGCACCGGCAAGCACGTCGGACACAGTGAACGGCGCTGCCTCCGTGCCATTGCCTTCTGTCTCCACGACATCTTCACCACGCACACCTATCTTTATGTCGTCGATACACCACGTAGCATAATTTTCATCCGGCGTTGCGTAATAACGGAATCCAATGTACACAATTCCTGAAAATCCGCTAAGGTCGACGTTGCCTGATTGTGTCCATGCACTGTAGCCTGTTGCCGGAGCATCTGGCATAACCGGGTCGAGCTTGGTAAGATTGGCTGTTTCCGGGTCATTGGTAGACATTACATATACCTCCACCACAGACGTTGTACTCCCATATCCGTTAACTTCAGAGCGGAAACTGAGTACTTTCTCTGCAAGATTGCCGATATTGACAGCCGGGGTAATCAGCCAAGAATCAAAATCAGGACTCGGCGTTCCACTGAAACCGGAGCAAGTGATATAGTTATTTTCCGTGCCGCCCTCGTCGAAACGGCGTATCGACCAGTCTTTGTCACCCGACGGAGTAATCAGCGACCACCCTTCACCCAAAAGATTGTCTGATGAAAGGTCGAGATATTTACCGCTTTCTGCTATTGAATAGCTGTCGAAATTTTCGTCAACTGATGAAACCACTACCACCGGGGTGAAATCAAATTCTTCCGTCGTACCGGCGTTTTCCTTGATACCTGCCATTCCGTAAAGATTTGCGAACGTGCCTTTCAGCAAAATTTCCGCACCAAGATTGTTGGCGTTGTCGGCAAGATTTGCCAACCGGCGCAACTCTGAATTTTGAGGAAGATTGATTACGAGACATTTCGTGTAATCCCTTACATCCGCCGACTCGGCAATCACAAGCGTGTTGGGCAAAGAGAAAGGAGCAGCCCATTCTATATCGCTATTGCTGCTGACCGTCTCCTTGTTAGGAGCAACTGCACCTACTATATAACCTTTAACCCAGCCGCTGTTGTTGCCTTGTCCCTCGATTGCCTGACTGACAGTGTAAGGATTGCCTTTCGTCCCCGGAAGCACTTCGCCATTGAAGATGCAATCCTCGTAGGAGCGCAACGTCAACTGCCAAGTTCCTCTGTAATATCCAAGAATACCGACAACCGAGCCAGTGCCCTCCGGCAATATCCTGTTGTAAAAATTAGCATAACCGCTATTACGCAGCGTCAACGAGGCCGTTCCGTCGGAAATCATACGTGAAACGGTCTTCTCAGATTCCGAGAAAGGCAATTTGCCGCCATCGTCGAACTGAACATTATCAAAACGCACCAACTTGCTCTGATAAGCGATTATCCCTTCCGGAGTTGTGGGAAGAGCGCTAATCGACGGCACGACAAGAGTGTCGACCAACGTCGGCTCAGGCAAGCCATTAAGCTGAGCGTGCTCTTGGAAGAACTCAAGAGGCATACGCGCCATCTGCACCTCTTCGTACTCGGCATTGTATTCCGGCGTACCAAGCTGCTGCAATCCTTGGTAATTACCAATATACATGTCAGTAGCATCGATGACGATTTCCTGACCAAAACGATACGTGTTGTACAGGCTATTCGCGTCGATTGACAATGTAATAGCCGCAGTACCGTCGTCGATTACCATATTCTTGTAAATGTTGCCCGATTCGTCGGAACTTACGACACGCCCCTTAATCACTATATGGTCGCCGTTTTCCTTTGTTCCTATCGTGTCAACCCCCATATAGTCCTCAAACCAATAGGCCTGCTTCAACTCAAGGATGGTAGTGTTGGCAGTGATGGTAGCTTCAGGGGTTACAAGCGGAGGAGTGTCCCAATTGTCGTCACAGCCTGTAATTCCAAGTGCTGCGAAAAGCAGTGCTGTAAGATATAATTTTACGTGTTTCATATCGTTTTTAATTTTTATTGTTCGTTGGTTTTGTTTTATTAGAATCTCACTCCTATGTTGGCAAATATCCTGATTCCTTGCGTATAATAGAAACGGCTCGGATATTTGTTGACATCGTAGTTGTTATAGTCGAAACGGCTCTGCTGGTAACCGCCCGTCTGGATATTTTTCTTGTTGAGAATATTGTTTACACTCAAATTGAAATTGAGCGACAGCTTGCGGTTCACATACCAAACCTTGCCGATGCTTGCGTTAAGCAGGAAGCAGTCGCGCAATTTCTCCTGCGCCGCGATTTCCCTTACTTTCGCTTCATAGGCATCCTTGCTTCCACCAACAAAAGCCAGCAGCTCCGGCATATATTCGTGGCGGATAGGCGACAAATCGATATAGGAATCATCCATCCAAGTGGCATTCACCTCGAAGAACCACATCTTAGGAGCATTGTAATTGATGGCAAGGTTGAGAGCAGTCTGCGGAGTGCCCGACACGTAGAAATTTTTCAGGTAAACGGTCTGTGTCGTATCCGGCAAAACGCCGTTCTCGAAGCTTCGTGTGCCTTTCGGACGGTTCTTGTACTGGTAGCGCGAGAACGTACCTGCAAACGATACGGTAAGATCAGGCAGCACCTTCACGGCTATTCCCGCTTCCACGCCCTTATATGTCTTGTTCACGCCCGAAAGAACGTAGTTGGTATAAGTGGAGAAGTTGTCATCGTAGAACGACGAACGCTCCGTAGCGTCGTAGATATTCGTCCAGAATCCGGTAATCATACCACGCACGCGGTTGTAGTTGAACGAATAGCTCAGATCGGCCGAAACAATGCGCTCGCTGTTGAGCTCGCTTGTCACATCATCCTTGATACGCGGTGCGATATACACATTGTCGGCAAGCGGGGCGCGCGTGCCGTAGGACACGTTCGCTATGAAGAAATTGCGTCCGTCGAGCTTGTAGGTCGCACCGGCCTTGAGCATACCGTTATCGAAACGGTGCATAAGGCCTTTTCCGTAAGAATTGAGCGGAGAACGTCCGTTGCGCATCTTACCGTCACGCTGGAACTGGGTATATGAAACCTTCAGACCGTAGTTGATGTCCCAATGGTCGAGGTTTATCATATTCTGAATCCAAGCGTTCGCAATGATTGAGTTTATGTCATAATTATAGCCGAACTTGTCGCCTACCCCTACCCTGCGGTTCGGATTGTTGAGGTCGTTCTGCAACATATCTGGACGGTCAGGGAAATCGCGTTCCGCAAACTGGTCGGTATCCGTCCAGTAGTCACCTCCCAGCAAGTCGCGGATAGTCTTATAATAAGTAGCTTGCGTGAAATTCAACCCCACTCCGGCCTGCAACGTCATATAGTCGTTGATGCGGTGGTTGAGCGTAGAGTTGAAGAACACGTTTTTCTGATTGCTATGGCGGTTCTCAAGTATATAAGTAGAACCGCGGTAATTCTGTCCGTTCTGCTCGCAATACAATTTTGTCAGGTAGTTGGTACGGTAAAGGTTGTTCCAGTCTATCTGACGCTGGCTCTCGTTGTTCTGCCATAAATCGGTATACAGGTCGAACATTTCCTGATTGTCCTTGTAGTACGACGGCAAGTAGCGGTAATAGTCAGGACGAGGGTCGGCAGCGTTGTACCAGTTGAGAGCCGACGAAGAATACATTGAATAACGTATTGCGGCACCTGTATTGAGCGTAGTGCCCGACTTGGGTTCCCATATCCAGTTGATTATGGCAGTCGGGTCGAACGATTCTACAATGCGCGCGGCGCGCTTCTTGCCGTCCTGCCATCCCCAGTTGGGGTTGTACATATATGAATCGGCAAGCTCGTAGACTTCCTCGTAAGTGGCAGAAGAAGAAGCACGTTGCGTAGGCGCGCCGTAGAGCGTCAGCCCGAGACTATGGTTTTCGTTGAAAACCTTTTGCAACGAAAGGAACAATCCGGCTGAATGATAGAACGTTCCTTCCGTTATTCCTTCCTTACTATAACGTCCGATGGCCGACAGCGTAAATGCCCAACCATTGTCGCGCAGACCGGTCGAGTAGGTAATCATTCCTCGCGTGGTATATGCGCCATTCGTATAAGAAAGAGTACCGCGGAATCCCGGAGCATAATCCTTCGCCATCGTGTTGATGTTGCTTGCTCCTCCGATTTCGCCTAAGGAGAATCCGGTAGCGCTCAGCCCCAATCCCACAGAGCGGTTCTTGAAGGCTTGGTTCATACCGCCGAGTGTGGAATAATTGAACCGTCCACGCACCGCATCCGTAAAATGCACTCCATTTATATACATTTGCGAATATTCCTGTTCGTATCCGCGCAGGCGGAAGCGCATCGTACTGAAGTCATAATTGGCAGCCGAATAGAATACGTTGTCGCTCGCACCAGTAAGCATACCGATTGACTGGTCATTGCCTTCCTCATCCTCAATCTGGCTTTCATCGAGCAACAAGAAATCCTCATTTTCCATGAACGACCCTTCTTCCGGCTGGATTCTCACCTCCCCGAGATCGTCCACCACATTTTCAATGATGTTCACTTCCATGACAAAGTCCTCATAGCCGTATGCCATTACGTGGAGCTTGTCTGTTCCCGGTGTCGCATCGGAAATCAGGAAGTCGCCGCTGGGTCCCGCAGAGACACTTTTCCCCTGATTGTCAAGGAGTATTGTCGCTCCGCCGATTGGCAACCCGTTACCGGCATCTACCACAACCCCTTGCAATCCGGTGTGCTGTGCGGCAACCGGCACGACAGCAAGGGCAAGCAGCAGTAAAAACAGTTTTAATCTCATAAATACTGACAGTTAATTAATAAAATTCTATTATTTATTTCTTAGACGTTTTCGCCTCACGCACAAGGAATATCTGTGTAGGGAAATGGTCGCTGAATCCGTCAAGATATATTCCGGAAGAGAACGTGCGCAACGGATAACCCTGACGGTCGCCCGACTCTGTCTTCATCCCCGGAATATCATTGTGTACCTTGCATTTCAGATACTTCAACGTATTACGGTCTTTCCCGACAAGATTTGAATTGACAAGAATCTGGTCGAACAAATTCCATTGCCCGCGGTAGGCAAGAGAGCCGATGCCCTTGTCAAGGACACTCCACCACGGATTGAACCAACCTCCCTGCTTCACGTCTTTCTGGTCCTTTACAGCCCCTATCACCTCCGCGCAGCTTTCATTGAACGGGTCGTCGTTGAGGTCACCCATAATAATCACCCCTTGGTTCGGGTCAACCCTCAATACAGAGTCGGCTATATGTTTGGCAAGTTTTGCCGCCGCGACACGCAAATAACGCGAAGAGGCCTCCCCTCCCGTCCTCGACGGCCAGTGCCCTATGATGATGCTCACCTTCTCACCTCCGAGCAGCCCGGTGACACAAGTCTGGTCGCGCGTACGGAAATCGGGATTGTCCGGAAGATAAAGCAGGTGGTGCGTAACATTCAATACACTGAACAAACGCGGATTATATATGAATCCAACATCTATTCCACGACGATCCGGCGAGTCGTGGTGGATTATGCGGTAATTCATCGAACGTATCTGCTCGTCTTTCACCAAATCCTCTACCACCGAGCGGTTCTCCACCTCGGAGATGCCGATTATCGCCGGGCCTTTAGGTGTGATGTCTGTCTTGAGATTACTTATGGCATATGCCATATTGTGAATCTTGCTCCAATACTTCTTGCCAGTCCAGTTACGCGAGCCTTGTGGCGAGAACTCAAGGTCATAACTGCCGTTGTTGTTGATGGTGTCGAACAAATTCTCAAGGTTGTAGAACGCCACGCCGAACACCTGATAACGTTTCCCTTGCGCAAAAAGCACCGGGACAATCAAGGCGACAACCAGTGTCAGTGATAGGATACGTCTCATATTTTTGCAGTTTTAATTCCGTTGCAAAGTTAGCAAAAATGGGAACTTCAAAAATAACAAAAATTTATCAATCCACATAGAAATTATATTTTTAACTTTTATGAAAAACGTTTTTTTACACTTCCTTGTCCTCCGCCGGGCAAACCAAGCCTTTCAAGAACCACAACTGTTTGCATTTGCAAACACGGACGGCAAGCCGCGCAAGCCATATCTTCCCATGCCACAACACATTGCGTCTCAACGTTTTGCCAATATTGTTAATAACTTTTTGTCCCATATAATAAAAATGTTCCAGTTTAATTATGAGAATTATGCAAAAAATATCTACCTTTACAACGTTGTTTCTATGAGCTTGTACACAGCATTTTAAGCCCTGATTATGGAAGAAAATACGACATACCACATACCGGCCTTGTTGGACGAGACCATCAACGGACTTGCGATAAAGCCCGACGGAGTTTATGTGGATGCCACATTCGGAGGCGGAGGGCACTCAAGAGCCATCGTCGGGAAACTTGGCGAAAACGGAAAACTTTTCGGCTTCGACCAAGATATGGACGCTTACGGAAACCGCATCGACGACAAGCGCTTCACATTCGTGCACGGCAATTTCCGCTTCATCAAAAATTTCCTCCGCTACTATGGAGAGGCAAGTGTCGACGGCATTCTTGCCGACCTCGGCGTGTCGTTCCACCATTTCGACGACAGCAGCCGCGGCTTTTCATTCCGGTTCGGCGAAGGCGTTCTTGACATGAGAATGAACCGTGACAACAGCACGGATGCCAAGAAAGTAATAAACACCTACGGCCCGGAAGAGCTCATACGCATATTCAAACTCTACGGCGATTTGAAAAATGCGAAAAAAATAACCGACAGAATCGTCAAAAGACGCGCCGAGAAAGAAATCGTCACCACGGGAGACCTTTTAGACACCGTGCGCCCTATCGTCAATCCAAAACAAGAAAAGAAAGAATTGGCGCAAATTTTCCAAGCACTGCGCATGGAAGTCAACCGGGAAGTAGACGCATTAGCGGAATTTCTTGCGCAGACCACGCAGTTACTGAAACCGGGCGGACGGCTTGCGGTCATAACCTACCACAGCGTAGAAGACCGGATGGTGAAAAATTTCATACGCAGCGGAAACATCGAAGGGAAGACAGAAACCGACTTTTTCGGAAGGACGCAATCGCCGCTGAGAGCTGTCAACAACAAGGTAATCGTCCCCTCAGACGAAGAGGTGGAACGCAATCCGCGCTCAAGAAGCGCAAAATTGAGAATAGCAGAAAGGATAAAGACTGATGGCGAAAACTAAGAAACATACTATAAAGGGATTTTTCCGCGGCGAATGGTTCACACTGTCCACTTACAAAAAGCACATAATGGAAGTCGTGGTGATTGTAACCATCATTCTTGTGTATATAACATTCAAATTCGACGTCCAAATGAAACTGCGCGAAATCATCGAGCTGCGTAAAGAACTGACAAACGTGCGCGCCAATATGATAAACGTGTCATCGGAATACAACAGCCGCACCAGAGAGATGGAAATGCAACAACTTGCCGACACAATGAAACTCAACCTCAAAGTGCCGGAACAACCGCCCTACAACCTCGACCGCATAAACGACAACAACTGATATGACCGGAAGCAAAAAAAACATAATCAACAGATACAAATTCATACTGCTGCTGATATTCCTGTTCGCAGCCATGATTGCCGGAAAGCTGTTCAAGACCACAGTGGTGGACGCCGCAGCATGGAACGACCTTGCAGAAAAATCACTGCGCGACTCAGTGGTAATCTATCCGCAACGCGGGAACATACTTGCTGCCGACGGCTCGCTGCTCGCCGCCAACGTGATGATTTACGACCTGCGCATCGATTTCGGGGCAAGCCCTTTCCGTGCCGACACGCTGAAAAAATATGTCCGTCCGCTTTGCGACAGCATCCATAGCGCAATCGACCGTTCCGTCGACCCCGGCAAGATGAGCAAGGACATCCTCGCGCAGCTTGAGAAATATGAACAGGCAAAAGAAAGATACAACAAAGCCGTAAAGGAAAAGAAGCCTGATCTTGTAAAAAAAGAGCTACGCAAAGAGATGAACCGCGCGAGAAAAGTGACACTGCTCACAAAACGTCCTGCCATAGATATGGAACGGCTGCTGTCATTCAAATTTTTCCGCACCAAAGGAGGGAGGGGCACTCTCGACCGCGACGGAAAGAACAAACGGCTCAAGCCGTTCGGAACAATGGCGGCACAAAGCATTGGAGCAGTGGCCGAAAAAGAGCTGGACAACGGCACCGTAGTAGTGCACGGAGTCACCGGTCTCGAACGCTCGCTCGACTCCCTTCTTTTCGGCACGCCCGGATTGGGCGGGAGCATACAGCTCACCAACGGCATACGCACTTGGGCGGAAATAGAACCGCAGCGAGGATACGACATCGTTACAACCATCGACATACGCATACAGGACATTCTCGAAACGGAACTACGCAAGAAATGCGCGGAAACAAAAGCCGAATGGGGCACGGCCGTGCTGATGGATGTAGAGACTGGAGAAATAAAAGCCATTTCCAACCTGCGCCGCGACAATGCCGACAGCACCTACCACGAAGGCCTCAACTATGCGCTTATGGGATTCGAGCCCGGTTCGGTGATGAAACCGATTTCAATGATGATAGCCCTCGAGGACAAATTGGCAAGGCTCAATGAGAAGATTCCTACCGGTAAAAGTTTTCCTTACGCCGGAGGAAGACCTATAAGCGACTCACACGCATACAATTCGCTTACACCGGCGGAAATAATAGAAGTCTCCAGCAACATCGGCATGGCGAAAATCACGTTGCGCGGATTCGAGAAAGAACCGTGGACATTCCGCGAACGGCTTGCGGAAATCGGGATGTTCGACCCTATGAACCTCGGAATATACGGCGAGCGCATACCTGTAATACCAAAACTCGGCAACAAGAACTGGGACAGAATCAGCCTGTCAAGAATATGCTACGGCTACTCCACACGCATCCCGCCGATTTACACGCTTATGTTCTACAACGCATTTGCCAACGGAGGAAAATTAGTGCGCCCGCGGATAGTGAAGGAATTGTGGAAAAACGACGTATGCGACACCGTGTTCCCTGTATCCTACGTACGCGAACGCATCTGTAGCCCGGAAACAGCCAAGGAGATATGCGGCATGCTCAAATCAGTAGTATGGGGCGACCACGGCACGGCGCGCGCGCTGCGCAACAATTTCGTGTCGATTTCCGGAAAGACAGGCACGGCCTACGACATTGTCGACGGAAAATATTCCAATAAAAAACGCCTTGCCTTCTGCGGGTTCTTCCCGTCGGACAAGCCTAAATACTCCTGCGTGGTACTAATGTCGCACGCAAACAAAGGAGCGGCATACTCCAGCGGAATGGTGCTGATGAACACCGCCCTGAAGATGTACGCGCGAGGGATGCTCGGAAACGTGTCCGACTACCGCAAAGAGTCGGACAACGACAATACCCCGGCCACACTATACGCCGCTTCGGGAAGCTCGACAGAGAGCCTGAAACAAGGCATAGGCCTGCAAAGCGTAAGGAAAATGCAATCCCGCAAAACAGACAGCGGAGTGCCGTCGGTGCTTGGCATGGGGCTGCGCGAAGCTGTAATGACTCTTGAAAAAGCGGGAATCAACGTAGACAGCCTCCAAGGAAACGGCTATGTATACTCCCAAAGCCTGCCACCCGGCACCAAATATAAGAAAGGAACAAAAATATCACTGAAATTAAAAGACTGACAATATATGGAAAAGAACCTCGCACAACTATTGACGGCAATAAAGCCAGTAAAAATAATAGGTCCGACCGACAAGACAATAACAGGAGTAGAAAGCGACTCACGCAAAGTGGCTGAAGGCTCGCTGTTCATCGCAGTGCCCGGTGTAACCACCGACGGACACAAATTCATACCGGAAGTAATAGCCGCCGGAGCTTCCGCCGTAGTATGCGAGAAGCTGCCCGAAACACTGTCGGACAATGTGACATACATACAAGTGGAACACAGCGCGTCGGCGTTAGGCTTCCTTGCATCCGAATGGTTCGGCAATCCGTCGAAGACGCTGAAAGTGGTAGGCGTGACCGGGACAAACGGAAAGACGACAACTGCCACCCTGCTTTATGAGCTGACGCGCATGATGGGCTACCGCACAGGACTCATCTCGACAGTGTGCAACTACATAGACTCGCAACCGGTACCGACGACACAGACCACACCCGACCAAATCACCATCAACAGGCTGATGCGCGATATGGTGGAGGCTGGATGCAAATATGCGTTTATGGAAGTAAGCTCGCACGCCGCCGACCAATGCCGCATCGACGGACTGCATTTCACCGGAGCGATATTCACCAACCTCACACGCGACCATCTCGACTACCACAAGACCGTCGACGCATATCTCAAAGCGAAAAAACGGTTTTTCGACATTCTTCCGGCCGACGCTTTCGCTTTAGTCAACGCCGACGACAAGGCAGGGACAGTGATGCTGCAAAACACCGCCGCGTCGAAACACACATACTCGCTACGGACAGATGCCGATTTCCGCTGTAAAATAATAGAAAGCCGCCTCGACGGCACTTTGCTTGAAATCGACAAGCACCAAGTGGAGACTATGTTCACCGGACGGTTCAACGCCTACAACCTGCTCGCCGTCTATGGAGCGGCACGCCTGTTAGGCCTTGACGAGGAAGAGACGCTTGTGGACATGAGCAGCCTCGTACCGGTAGCAGGACGTTTCCAGACATTCCACTCCCCTAAAGGATATACGGCTGTCGTAGACTATGCGCATACTCCCGACGCTCTGGTAAATGTGCTCAATTCAATCCGCGAGGTAATCAGCCACAACGGAAAAATAATAACAGTAGTAGGCGCAGGCGGAAACCGCGACCGCGGAAAACGCCCCATAATGGCGAAAGAAGCATGCAGGCTAAGCGACAAACTGATTCTCACTTCCGACAATCCACGGTTCGAAGACCCGAACGAAATATTGCAGGACATGGTTGCCGGGCTTGACGCACAACAACGCGCCAACACGCTGAGGATAGCCGACCGCCGCGAGGCCATACGCACCGCGGCACAATTCGCACAAAATGGCGACGTGGTTCTTGTAGCCGGGAAAGGTCACGAAAATTATCAGGAAATCTGCGGTGTAAAGCACCATTTCGACGACCGTGAGGTGGTACAGGACATATTCAAGGAAGAACAACGTGTAATCAAACGATAGACAACCGACTGACACAATGTTATACCATTTATTCAATTATCTGCAAGAATTCAACATACCCGGCGCGCGCCTGATGGGCTACCTGTCGTTCCGCGCCGGAGTGGCTTTGATTCTGTCAATATTCATAGCAACCGTGATAGGACGGCGCATAATCGACCGGCTGCAAATGATGCAGGTCGGCGAAATCGTGAGAAATCTCGGGCTTGAAGGGCAAATGAGCAAAAAAGGCACGCCAACGATGGGCGGTGTAATCATAATCATATCCATAATAGTGCCATGCCTGCTCATAGGCAATCTCACAAATGTATATATGATACTTATGATTATCGCCACGTTGCTTTTCGGCATGCTCGGATTCCTCGACGATTATAAAAAGCTGAAAAAGCATAATAAAGACGGACTGGCCGGGAAATACAAGATAATAGGCCAAGTAGGAGTGGGACTTATTGTCGGGCTGACAATGTACCTCAGCCCTGACATCGTGGTGAGGGAAAACATAGAGACACAAAACGCCACCAACCACGAAATAGAAGTGACCTACAAACCAACCGACGAAAAACGCCCCATCACGACCATTCCGTTCGTCAAGAGCAACAACCTCGACTACACTTGGTTTACCCAATGGATGGGCGACCACGCCGAAACAGGAGGGTGGATACTGTTCATCCTCGTAACCATATTTGTCGTGGCAGCAGTTTCAAACGGAGCAAACCTTACCGACGGACTCGACGGACTGGCCACCGGCTCGTCGGCAATAATCGGCGTGGCGCTTGCCATAATGTGCTACCTCGGAGGCAACATAATCTATTCTTCATACCTTAATATAATGTACATACCCGGCAGCGGCGAGCTTGTGGTCTACGCCGCCGCATTCATCGGAGCATTAGTGGGATTCCTATGGTACAACGCTTTCCCGGCACAAGTATTCATGGGCGATACCGGCAGCCTCACCCTTGGCGGTATAATAGCCGTGTATTCCCTGCTAATCCGTAAAGAATTGCTTATTCCCATATTGTGCGGAATATTTCTCGTAGAGAACCTTTCCGTAATAATCCAGACGGCTTATTTCAAATACACTAAGCGCAAGACCGGCACAGGCCGTAGAGTGTTCAAAATGGCACCCCTGCACCACCATTTCCAAAAGCCGGGCAATGCCGGAATAGACGCGGTATGGCAACACCCGCTGACACCCGTGCCGGAATCGAAAATAGTTGTCAGGTTTTGGATTATCGGCATATTTTTAGCTATATTGACTTTCATAACATTAAAGATACGGTAATGACTCGAAGAATTGCAGTTTTAGGAGGAGGGGAAAGCGGCGTTGGAGCTGCCGTCCTCGCCAAAGTAAAAGGAATGGAAGTATGGCTTTCCGATTCCGGCACAATCGCCGGAAAATACAAGAAACGCCTCGACGAGTACGACATAGCGTGGGAAGAAGGCTCGCACACTGAAGCTAAAATACTTTCCGCCGACGAAGTGGTGAAAAGCCCCGGCATTCCGGAAACAGCGCCAATCATACAAAAAATCAAGGCAAAACACATACCCGTCATTTCAGAAATCGAATTTGCCGGACGCTACACCGACGCAAAAATGGTATGTATCACAGGCAGTAACGGAAAGACTACCACGACAATGCTCACCTACCATATACTGAAAGACGCGGGAATCAATGTTGGAATCGCAGGGAACGTAGGCACAAGCCTCGCCTATCAGGTCGCTACCGAGAAACACGATGTATACGTGATAGAGCTAAGCAGCTTCCAGCTCGACAACATGTACGACTTCAAGGCAAACGTGGCGGTGATTCTTAACATAACGCCCGACCACCTCGACCGCTACGACTACAAGATGCAGAACTATGTCAACGCAAAATTCCGCATCCTGCAAAACCAGGCAAAAGAAGACGCTTTCATCTATTGGGAAGACGACCCTGTCATCGCCGAACAGCTGAAACACATCAAAGTGGAAGCGCAAATGATGCCTTTTGCCGAGAACTACGAAGACGGCGCATGCGCATATAAAGAAAACGGAATGCTTACATTCCACCCTAAAGGGCATGCTCCGTTTGACATGCCGGCCAACCAGCTTTCATTGCACGGGCTGCACAACCTCTACAATTCCATGGCCGCCGGATTGTCGGCATCATTGCTCGACATACGCAAAGACGTGATACGCAAAGCCCTTTCCGACTTCGAGTCGGTTGAACACCGGCTTGAATACGTGGAGACAATCGACGGAGTGAGATACGTCAACGACTCCAAAGCCACCAACGTCAATTCCTGCTGGTATGCGTTGGAAAGCATGAACACTCCAGTTGTCCTTATTCTTGGAGGGAAAGACAAAGGCAACGACTACACGGAAATCGAACAGCTTGTAAAAGACAAGGTAAAGGCAATCGTCTGCATGGGCAAGGACAATTCCAAAATAAAAGATTTCTTCGCGGGGAAAGTCCCGGTGATTTCCGACACCCACAGCGCAGAAGAAGCGGTGGCTGAATGCGCGCGTCTCTCGCAGCCGGGCGATACCGTGCTGCTGTCGCCATGCTGCGCAAGTTTCGACCTTTTCAAAAGCTACGAGGACCGCGGCCGGCAATTCAAGGATTTGGTACGTAAAATGAAAAGCAAAGAATAACGATGGCTGACTTATCCACAGAAACAACAGTCCGGACACCACGGAAAGAAGAAAAGGGGAAGGCGGATGCCTCTATAATAGGAATATTCATAACCTTATGCATACTCTCCATCATAGAGTCATACAGCGCATCGAGCCGTGAGATATATATGTCGGGCAACATCTACACCCCTATGCTGAAGCATTTGCTCCTGCTCGGGGGGGCTGCCTTGATTTTATGGGCAGTGCAACGCATCGACTACACCCGGCTGCTCATCCCGTCGATTATCTTTGCCATCGTCACCGTCATACTCATGGTGTTCACAATGTTTTTCGGCGACGTAATCAACGGCGCGCAACGCTCGTTTTCGGTAGCCGGATTCACCGTGCAGCCTGCCGAATTGGCCAAAATAGCAATAGTGTTCGTGCTGTCGTTTCTCCTTGCGCAGAACCTGCACAAGAAAGAAATATCCAATAAAGGCCTGATATGGTGCGTGGCAACAGTTTCCGTGTTCGGATTCCTTCTGCTGCTGCAAGGATTGACCAACACAATCCTGTTCATGGCAATAAGCGCTGCCATGCTTATCATAGGCGGCACAAAAAGCAGGAAATTGATGAAAGTGGCAGGAATCTACATCGTGATTGTATTCCTTTTCTTAGGAATAAAGCACTTGCGCGACGAAAACAGATTAGAAGAGCTGACCGCTACCGAACAGACGGAAGAGAACACTCGTCTGCGCGACGAGACTTGGACGAAACGCTTGTCAGACTATTTCAGCGAGCTGCTCGGCTCGGAGCCCTACAACAACCCCTCCATTCTCGAAAACGACCAGAAACTATATTCCTACCTTGCCCAGGCCAACGGAGGAATAATAGGCGAAGGTCCGGGCGGCTCACGCGAGACAAGCCGTCTGCCCCTCGCGTTCTCCGACTACGTGTTTTCCATATTTACCGAGGATTTAGGCCTCGCCGGGGCTCTGTTCCTTATGGGGACGTACCTGTGCCTGCTGATTCGCGCCGGAAACATAGCCCGGCGGTGCAACCGCGCGTATCCGGCCTTTCTCGTGATGGGAATGGCAGTGATGATTGTGCTGCAAGCTTTCTTCCACATGGCTATAAACACCGGCGTATTCCCTGTTTCCGGACAGAACCTTCCTTTAATATCAAAAGGAGGGACATCCATACTCGTGATAGGGCTAGCATTCGGGGTGATGCTAAGCGTAAGCCGTAGCGCAGCCCAAAAGGGAGTGAAGACCAACAATCAGGAAAAAGAAGCGTTGCCCGAATCAATCAGGGCGGCAAATCCGACAAGAGAATAAATTTTACTATCATGGCAACCAACAACATAAAAGTGCTCATAAGCGGAGGAGGAACCGGGGGACATATTTTCCCGGCATTGTCAATAGCCAACGGCATAAAAGAACGGCAAAAAGACGCTGAAATACTATTTGTCGGCGCGGAAAACCGGATGGAAATGGAAAAAGTGCCGGCCGCCGGCTACAAAATCATCGGACTGCCGGTGAGCGGCTTCGACAGAAAAAACCTGCTGCGCAATTTCAAAGTGCTGCTAAGGCTCTATAAAAGCATGCGCCTTGCAAAGAAAATAGTACGCGATTTCCAGCCCGACATAGCAATAGGGGTAGGGGGATACGCCAGCGGGCCTGTGCTCAAGGCCGCCCAGAAGAGAGGCATACCTACCCTAATTCAGGAACAGAATTCATACGCCGGAGTAACCAACAAGCTGCTTGCGGAGAAAGCCGGAGCCATCTGCGTGGCATACGAAGGCATGGAACGCTTTTTCCCTGCCGAAAAAATCATTGTAACAGGCAATCCTGTCAGACAAAGCATCCTGAATTGCCCGCTTACCCGACAGGAAGCGCGCGAACGCTTCGGGCTTGAGCCAGACAAGAAAACGGTATTGGTAGTGGGAGGAAGCCTTGGCGCACGAACCATCAACCGCAGCATAGAAAAAGGGATAGACAGCATTGCCGCATCCGGCATACAAATGATATGGCAGACTGGTAAATTCTATGACGAAGAAGCAAAAGCCGTCATGGCAGACAAAAAGCCTGCAAACATAAAACAAACGGCATTCGTCGCCAACATGGACGAGGCATACCGCGCGGCCGACCTTGTCGTGTCGAGAGCCGGGGCAAGCTCAATTTCCGAGCTGCAACTTCTTGGAAAAGCTGCTATTTTAGTACCCTCTCCAAATGTTGCCGAAGACCACCAGACAAAGAACGCGATGGCTCTCGTCAACAATGCGGCGGCTGTCATGGTAACAGACGCCAATGCTCCGGAAACGTTAGTGGAGACGCTGATAAATATTGTCAACGACGACACCAAATTAAAAACTCTTTCCGAAAACATAAAAAAAATGGCATTGCTCGACTCTGTCGACAAAATCGTCGACAAAGTAATGGAACTTATTAAACGATAGACAATGGAACGGAAACAATATAAAAACATTTATTTCGTAGGAGCAGGAGGCATAGGCATGGCCGCTCTTGTAAGGTACTACTTGTCAAAAGGATGCCGTGTAGCCGGATATGACCGCACGGAAACTGACCTGACAAAAGAACTCATAGCGGAAGGGGCGGAAATAGTCTACGACGATTCCGACGACCTGATTCCTGACTATTGCCGCGACAAAGAAAGCACATTGGTCGTATATACGCCGGCCGTACCGGCAAACCATCCCGGCCTTACATATTTCCGCGATAACGGCTTCGACGTGATGAAACGCGCGCAAGTGCTCGGACTAATCACCCACGACTCTAAAGCCCTGTGCTTCTCCGGCACACACGGAAAGACCACCACATCGAGCATGGCCGCCCACATACTCCATTGCTCGCCTATCGGCTGCAATGCTTTTCTCGGCGGAATACTCCGCAACTACGACAGCAATTTCCTGCTGAGCAAGACAAGCCCTTATTCCGTGATAGAAGCCGACGAGTTCGACCGCTCATTCCATTGGCTTAATCCGTATATCGCGGTCGTGACAGCAACCGACCCCGACCACCTCGACATCTACGGGACAGAAGAAGCCTATCTTGAAAGTTTCGCGCATTTCACAGAGCTGATACAGCCCGGTGGAGCTTTGATATGCCACACCGGCTTAAAATTAAAGCCCAGAACAAACGAAGGTGTAAAAACATATCACTATTCACGCAACGAAGGGGATTTCCACGCCGCAAACATCAGAAAAGGAGACGGAGAAATAACTTTCGACTTCATCTCCCCGAACGGAATAATCAAAGACGTAAAATTAGGCGTACCAGTCGACATCAATATCGAGAATGCCATAGCGTCGATGGCCGTATGCTCGTTGATAGGAATTGACAGCGAGGTGATGAAAAAGGCCATGGCATCGTTCCTCGGAGCTAAACGCCGTTTTGAATTCTGGATGAAAGAGCCGGGAGCAAACGGACATGTAGTCATTGACGATTATGCGCACCATCCCGACGAATTGAAAGCCAGCATCCGCTCTGTACGCGACCTGTACCCCGGACGGAAACTGACAGTGATATTCCAACCGCACCTCTACACACGCACCCGCGATTTCGCTCCCCAGTTCGCGGAGGCACTGTCGGCTGCCGACGAGGTATTGCTGCTCGACATTTATCCCGCACGCGAACAACCGATAGAAGGTGTATCTTCGGAATTGATATTAAAAGACATAAAATGCGCAAATAAAGCCGTTTGCAAGAAAGAAGATTTGATAAAGACAATAAAAAACTATAATTTTGACGTACTTTTGACAGCAGGAGCAGGTGACATCTGCAACTACCTGCCTCAAATTTGCAAAACGATAAAGGGAGAAAATTGAAAAAAGTAATAATCTACATATCGATTATCCTGCTTGCCGCATATATGACGGCCGCTTTTTTCTACACAGAAAAGCTGTCGGCTGAAGAGAAATGCCTTGATGTAAGCATTTCCATAGCCCAACGCGACTCTGTGAATTTCGTTACGCCCGGGTTCATAGCCAACGAGCTTGCCCTGATGAAACTCAATCCGGAAGGGAAATTCATAAAGGAAATAAGCACCGACAGCATAGAAAGGGCTTTTAAAGGGAAAGACTATGTGGAAGACGCCCAATGCTACATAGCCGGAAGCAATACGGTGAAAATAGAAATAGAGCCTATAAAACCGGTTATAAGACTGTTCAAGAACGGCAAATCATACTATATGAACCGCAACGGCAAACTCATAAAAACAGACGCGCGGTTTTTCATCGATTTGCCTGTGGTAAGCGGAAATTTCTCCGGAGATTTCACACCGGAGAGGCTGCTTCCGATGGTAAACTACATTGAAAGCGACCCGGTGCTGAAAAATCTTGTGTCGGCAATAGAAGCAAAGGATTCTAACAACATATTCATAATACCGAATATAGCCGGACACGTAGTGAATATGGGAACGGCCGACAGTTATGAGTCGAAATTCGCAAAACTGATGCGTATGTACCGGGAAGTGATGCCAGTCAAAGGATGGGACACTTACGACACCCTGAACCTGAAATGGGACCATCAGATAGTCGCTACAAAACGCCGTGGCGGCTCACGCCTCAACGTAGCGGAATATTTGCCAGAGGAAGAAGAAGCCGCTCCCGATATGGAGACAGTAACAACCAACATATCCACCACAAAAAAAGCAAACTAAAACGACAAAAAACAATACAGTCATGGAAGATAACAAGCGATATATAGTTGCCATCGAGATTTCGAGCTCAAGAATAACAGGAATAGCGGCCACGTTGGACGACAGCAACGAAGCCGAAGAGATATGCCATTATGAGGAAGCGATAGACGGACCCGTAATCTACGGAGAGATAAAAAACGTGGATGCCGTCTACACTAAAGTAAACTCCATAATACAGAAAATAGAAAGCCACAAGAGCATCGCCCCGCGTAAAATTAAAAGCGTATATGTGGGAATCAATGCCCGCTCTATGCACAGCACGACAGTGACAATCGAAAAGGAAATCAACGAAAACATCCCCATCGACAAGCGGCTTATGGAAATGATTATGCGCGAATCGTGCGCAGGAATCAATACCGAAACCGACAAAATATTGGTTGCCAAGCAAGGATTGTGCGAAATAGACGGCAAAGAGACGGCCGACCCGGAAGGCTCGCTCGGCTCTCATATATCAGTCACTACAACCATCATCACCTGCAAGCAAAAAATATGCAACAGCATCAAGATGGTGTTCGACAGGCTGAATATAGGCATAAAAGATTATATTCCTACACAATTGGCATTGGCAAAATCGAAATTTACCCTTACTTCCGACGAGCGCCGGTTAGGATGCGTGCTGGTGGATTTCGGGTCGGACACTACCGCCGTATCTATCTACAAAAAAGACCGCTTGATTTATCTCAACACCCTTCCGATGGGCTCGCACAACATAACACGCGACCTGACAACCCTCAACATGCTTCCGGAAAAAGCCGAGAAAATAAAGTGCATGTACGGCATAATGCACATTTCAGATGTGGTCAATATGGAAATTGCAAGCGGCGTAAGCTCCACCGATGTGGTCAACTACATCAGCGCGCGTGCCGGTGAAATAATAGCCAACATAATCAACCAGCTGAACATTGCCGGAATCACATCCGACGAATTGCCCGGAGGAATAATCACAGTAGGGCGCGGAACAAAGATGAAAGGCTTCAACGAGATGCTCGAGCGCATCTCAAAAATGAACGTGCGCAAAGGCGGATGGAACAATAAGGAAGAGTTCACCGACCGCATAGGCTCGCTCGCCATTCTCGACACCGCCTCGAACACAGCAACTCCGGAAGAATCGTGCATGCACCTTCCGGAAATGCCAGCCACCGGAGAATATGAAGAAGAAACCGAGCCAAAACAGAAAAAAGAGAGTAAACCAAAACCTTCAAAGAAATCATGGTGGAAAAAGATAGGGGAGAGCATAAACGAAGGCATCGGCAAGACTTTCGGCGAAGATGAAGACGAAGAAGAAGAAAACAAAAACTGATAAAAGCATCTCTAAATTAATGGTCTTTAAATTAAGACTTTGACAAAATTATAACTAATTTTGCAACACTAAAACGTTTTAGAAATGGATTACGAAAGTCATAACGACATATCAGATATGCAAGATATTTTCCCGGCCGAGAAACCGATAACGGCAGACGACAACAGTTTCAACAAGAACGGGAGAAATATCATCAAGGTCATAGGCGTAGGTGGCGGTGGCGGCAACGCTATAGAAAACATGTATAAACAAAACATTTCAGGCGTTTCCTTTGTGGCCATCAATACAGATATGCAAGCTCTTAAAAACCTCCATGTACCTGAAAAATTGCAACTCGGACCGGGACTCGGAGCCGGAGGGCGGCCTGAAAAAGGAAAGATGTACGCCGAAGAAAATTCGGAAGACATAGCCCGCCTGTTCGACGACGACACGGAGATGGTGTTCATCACGGCCGGCATGGGCGGAGGCACAGGTACGGGGGCAAGCCCCGTAGTAGCGCGCATCGCACGCGAAAAAGGCGTATTGACCATAGGCATCGTCACCATACCGTTCATGTTCGAGGGAAATAAAAAGATACTTCAGGCATTGGACGGGGCGAAAGAAATGAGCAACTACGTGGATGCGCTACTGATAATAAACAACGAGCGGCTCACAGAAATATACCGCGACCTTTCGTTCGACAATGCTTTTGCCAAAGCCGACGACACACTGACAATGGCGGCCAAGAGCATCTCGGACATGATTAATATGAAAGGTAAAATCAACATCGACTTCGAAGACGTGAAAACCACGCTCAAGGACGGTGGGACAGCCATAATAAGCAGCGGATACGGAGAAGGGGAGAACCGCGTGACAAAAGCCATACAGGAAGCCCTCAACTCTCCTTTGCTGAAAAACCGCGACATACAGACATCGAAGCGATTCTTGTTCAACATATATTATTCCAACGAAAATACGGAAAACGTATTCCAGATGGGAGAAATGGACGAGATGAACGCTTTTATGGCCAATTTTGCGAAAGATGTGGAAGTGATTTGGGGAAGCACTATCGACAATACGCTGGGCGACAAAGTGAAGATAACCATCCTTGCTGCCGGCTTTGAAGCCACAATCGGAGGAGATACGAAAATCAACCTTTCAAAGCCGAAGAAAAAGGTAGAAAAGGAAATAAATGAAGACCCTTCTGAAAGAATAGCGGAAGAATACGGTAAGGAAAAGGTTGCCGAACGCGACCAACGTATGGCACTTGCCCACTACATCGTGCTCAACAGCGACCAGCTCGACAACGACACGCTCATAAACTTCATCGAGAAAAATCCAACTTTCCGCCGTGGTAACGAGCCACAGCTACGTGAAGAATGGAAACAGCTCACATCAGCATCCGTCTTTCCAAAAGAGCAGGAAGAGAGGTCTATACCTCAAAAAAAGCAGAAACCGGACAGAATTGAATTTGACTAACGACTTTTAAAAACATATAGATTATGAATCTGTTTGATAAAGTAAGCGGCGACATAAAAGCCGCAATGCTTGCCCGCGACAAAGTACGTCTTGAGGCTTTGCGCGGCATAAAGAAAGAATTTTTGGAAGCAAAAACAGCAAAAGGCAATGAAGGAGAACTCTCCGACGAGACCGCTATGAAGATTCTCGTGAAAATGGTGAAACAACGCAAGGAAAGCGCGGCGATTTACACCGAACAAAACCGCAAGGATCTTGCGGACGAAGAACTTGCACAAGCTGCCGTAATAGAAGAATACCTTCCCAAACAAATGACAGAAGAAGAACTTACAGCCGCTTTGAAAGCCATCATCGAAAAAGTAGGCGCCTCCTCAGCAAAAGATATGGGAAAAGTAATGGGCGTGGCAACCAAAGAACTCGCAGGAAAAGCTGAAGGAAAAGCCATTTCAACGAAAGTGCGCGAACTTTTAGCATAAATAAATTACTATAAAATAACAATCACAAATGCTTACATTAGCTGCAATAAAGGAAAATCCACAAGAGATAATCAACCGTTTGAAAGTAAAACATTTCGACGGCGAGGCTCTCATCAACGAGATTCTTGAATTGGACAAGACACGCCGTGCGGCACAGACGCAATTCGACCGCAACGGAGCTGAACTGAAAAAATACGCCGCACAAATAGGTTCCCTGATGAAAGAAGGGAAGAAAGAAGAGGCTGAAAATGTGAAAGCCACAGTTGCCGGGCTAAAAGATGCCAACAAGAAAATCGAGGAGGAACTCGATGCGGCAGCCTCCAAAATCACGGAAATTCTTCTCAACATACCTAACACTCCTTGCGCAATGGTGCCGGAAGGCAACGGAGCTGAGGACAATGTGGTGGAAAAAACAGGCGGCAAGATGCCCGATCTTCCTGAAGACGCGCTTCCGCATTGGGAACTTGCAAAGAAATACAACCTCATAGACTTCGAACTCGGCGTGAAGATAACGGGAGCCGGATTCCCTGTATATTTCGGCAAAGGGGCAAAATTGCAACGCGCGTTGATACAATTCTTCCTCGACGAGGCCTCGAAAGCAGGATATTTGGAAACCCAGCCTCCATACGTTGTAAACGAAGCTTCAGGCATAGGAACAGGGCAGCTTCCCGACAAGGAAGGGCAGATGTACCACTGCAATCTCGACAATCTTTACCTTATCCCTACGGCCGAAGTGCCGGTAACTAACATATACCGCGACGTGATTTTCGAGGAAAAAGACCTTCCTAAGAAAAATTGCGCTTACTCTGCCTGCTTCCGCCGCGAAGCCGGATCATACGGAAAAGACGTGCGCGGACTGAACCGTCTGCACCAGTTCGACAAAGTGGAAATAGTGCGCATAGAAAAGCCTGAAAATTCATACGCCGCATTGGAAGAGATGAAAAACCACGTGCAAGGATTGTTGGAAAAACTGGAATTGCCGTGGCACATATTGCGTCTTTGCGGAGGCGATATGAGCTTCACGTCGGCCATCACGTTCGACTTCGAGGTATTCTCGGCAGCACAAAAACGCTGGCTGGAAGTAAGCTCCGTTTCCAATTTCGAAAGCTATCAGGCCAACCGTCTGCATTGCCGCTACCGTGACGCAAACAAGAAAATGAAACTTTGCCACACGCTCAACGGCTCGGCACTCGCCTTGCCCCGCATAATGGCCGCCTTGCTTGAGAATAACCAGACACCCGAAGGCATCCGCATCCCGGCAGCCCTCGTCCCCTACACCGGCTTCTCAATCATCGACTAAACATTATTAAAGACAAACAAAAGGCAACTTGCATTAATATGTGCAGTTGCCTTTTTCATATTTTAAAGAATGGAAAACAATTCATCTATTATAGAAAATGCATCTGATTTTTTCCACTATTTAGTAGAAAAAGGAGGTGTAAACAGACACACACGTACAAATTATATGTCGTGGTTATCATTCCTTTCAAAACATTATAAAATAGACAATACCATAAATACAGACTATATAGACCACATACTTACAACAGAAAATAAAGAAAGGCTAAACAGAAATATATATACCAAAGAAAAAGACTTGATAAATTTTGCCTCAGCATTAAGAAAATACAAGGCTTTTATTGAATCAAATTATGAAATAAAAAAAGAAAGAGAGATACGCTTAGAAATAAGCAACATAGATAATGATAAAACCTTGAAAAATACAGAAAAGACAGCCATAATACAATCAAGGTTAGGACAAGGTGTGTTCAGAAACAAGTTAATAGAATATTGGCATGGATGTTCTATCAGCAGTTTCAAAAAATCAGAAATATTAGTTGCATCGCATATAAAACCATGGAAAAATTCAAATAACGAAGAACGATTAGATATGTATAACGGATTGCTTCTTTTGCCAAATTATGATAAGCTGTTTGATAAAGGATACATATCATTTGATGATGAAGGACAAATACTCATATCAAAATATTTGACAGAAGAAGATAAATGCATTTTAAATATAAACGGCAATATATGCCTCACAAGAATTGAAGAAGAACATAAAAAATATATGCATTACCACAATGAAAACTGTTTCATCAGATAATTATCAACAATGTTTATAACTATATAATTAATTTGTTTACAGTTATTTATAAACACAGTAAACATTTTATAAACAGATATTTCAACATTTCAATAATTCTATAAAAATATAATTAAAGTGAAAGGCTGGACATCCTGTCTTAGAAGCTATGCGTTACCTATTATAACTCTATATTACAGTGTTGGCATTGTATACCTCCACATTTTATATATAACATACTTTATTTATAAACAGTATGTTGAAAAATATGACAATACATTATTTTTCAAAACCTTATAAGTTAATAAGCTGTTGATTAGTTATGCAAAGATGTGAAGAAATGCCATATGACGATGCCGGCTGTTATCGACACATTGAGAGAATGCTTTGTTCCGAATTGCGGTAATTCTATACAAACATCCGATTTATCAACAATCTCCTGTTTCACTCCTTTAACCTCATTACCTAATACAACCGCATATTTACACGACTTATCAACATTGTACTGCCGAATGTCAATACTACCGTTCACTTGCTCAATACTGCATATTGTATAACCTTCCGACTTCAATAAATAAACAAGCTCCGTTACGTTTTCATAATATGCCCATTCAACAGAATTTTCAGCACCCAAGGCTGTCTTATGAATGTCAGGACTTGGAGGAGTGGCAGTTATTCCACACAGAAATATCTTATAAACAAGAAAAGCGTCGGAAGTGCGGAATATAGAGCCTATGTTGTTCAAACTTCTCACGTCATCAAGAACAACGACAAGCGGAATCTTCTCGACAGAATGATATTGTTCAACATCCAATCTTTTGAGTTCCAGCATAGTTTTCTTTTTCATACAAAATAAGTTTTATCACAAAAATAACAAAAGTTGAAATATCAACAATATGTTGATAAGTGCAAAATAACGTTCCAATAAAATATAAATACATAATGAAAAATTAATTTGCATACTTGATACATTGATTGTTATATATGATAAACCAATTATTCAAAAAAAGTTAGCGTAAAGTAATTAATACGTATTAATCAGTGTTTTCAACAAAAAATGATAGCACCAACACATAAAATTATTAACTTTGCCACATTATTAACAGAGTGTTTATAAATAAACTACACCATTTATAATCAGACGTATTATGTGTTAATATACAGATGATATTACTGCTTATTTCAACAATAACCTAATATGCAACTAATGCATAAAAAAGTTATGGCATTTATCAACAGGCAATAAGTATCATCATAAAATTCTTTTTTGAAAAAAATAAAAAATAAATTATATACAATGATTGTTGACAACGGTTTTGTAGATTTACCTATAGAAAAAGGCATTGACATAGTCGGTGAAATAAACCGTATGAAAAAAGAAAAGAATGCCGTTATAATAGGTCACTACTATCAGCGTGAAGAAATACAGGCCATATCCGATTACGTAGGTGACAGCCTTGCGTTGGCCCAATACGCTGCCAAAACTGATGCGGACATAATAGTGAGTTGTGGGGTTAATTTTATGGGAGAGACAGCCAAGATACTTTCGCCTTCAAAAAAAGTGCTTGTACCTGACTCCAATGCAGGTTGTTCGCTTGCCGACAGTTGTGATGCCGGTGAATTTGAAAAGTTCATAAAAGAAAATCCCGGCCATATAGTGATAAGCTATGCCAATACCACGGCAGAGGTAAAGGCTTTGACTGACGTTATAGTGACATCTTCAAATGCCTGCAGTATAGTTGAAAGTTTTCCGAAAGACCAGCCTATTATATTCGGTCCTGACAGAAATCTTGGCAGCTATATAAACAAACAGACAGGCAGAAGCATGAAATTATGGAACGGCTCTTGTCTCGTGCACGAAAACTTCAGCGTAGAGAAACTGATTGAACTCAAAAATAAATATCCGAAGGCTGAAGTGCTCGCTCATCCAGAATGTAAAAGCGATTTGCTTGAACTTGCCGATAAGATAGGTTCCACCAAGGCTTTGCTGGACTATTCAGTTAAATCGGATTGTAAAGAATTCATAGTGGTGACAGAACCGGGCATTTTGTATGAAATGAGAAAATCGTGTCCTCAGAAAAAGTTCATAGCCGCATGTTCTTCTGACGGAGGATGCAATGAATGTTCATATATGAGGTTGAACACATTGGAGAAAGTATATAATTGCTTGAAATATGAGTCGCCTGAAATTAAAATAGATGAGGAACTGTGCAAAAAGGCAGTAAAACCTATAAACAGGATGCTCGATATTTCAAAAGAACTTGGTTTGATAAAATAATAAAAATTAAAAATATGGAATACAATCATAGAGAGATAGAAAAGCGTTGGCAGCAATACTGGAAAGATAACAACGTATATAAAACAGAAATAAAGAAAGACAAACCTAAGTTCTATGTGCTTGACATGTTTCCTTATCCTTCGGGGGCTGGTTTGCATGTGGGGCATCCTCTTGGATATATAGCATCCGATATATATTCGCGTTATAAACGTTTGCAGGGATTCAATGTACTGCATCCGATGGGATATGACGCATACGGCTTGCCTGCTGAGCAATATGCCATACAGACAGGCCAACATCCGGAAATAACCACGGTAAACAATATAAACCGCTACCGTGAGCAGCTCAATAAGATAGGTTTTTGCTATGACTGGAGCCGCGAGATAAAGACTTGTGATCCTGAATACTATAAATGGACTCAATGGGCATTTATAAAAATGTTCAAGAGTTATTATGATAATGACAAAAACAAGGCTTTGCCCATAGAGTCGCTTATTGAAAAATTTGCCGTTTCAGGGACAGATGGTGTAAATGCCGCTTGCAGCGAAGAAATAAACTTCACCGCAGACGAATGGAATGCCATGGATGAAAAGTCTAAACAAGCGGTATTGATGAATTACCGCATAGCTTACCTTGGCAACACTATGGTTAACTGGTGTCCTAAGCTCGGCACTGTATTGGCCAATGACGAGGTAAGCGAGGGTGTTTCAATCCGTGGAGGCTATCCTGTGGAGCAGAAAATGATGCGTCAATGGTGTCTGCGTGTTTCCGCATACGCTCAAAGGCTTCTTGACGGTTTGGACACTATCGACTGGACAGATTCATTAAAAGAGACCCAACGTAACTGGATAGGACGCTCCGAGGGTGCTGAAATGAATTTCAAAGTTGTAGGTAAGGATTTGAATCTTGAAATATTCACTACACGTGCGGATACCATCTTCGGTGTTACTTTTATGGTTCTTGCTCCGGAAAGCGAGTATGTAGAAAAACTTGTAACTCCTGAGCAGAAAGAAGCGGTAGATAAATATTTGGAGGAGATAAAACATAAGACAGAGCGTGAACGCCTGATTGAAAAACAAGTTTCAGGCGTATTCTCCGGTTCATACGCTATAAATCCTCTTACAGGAAAGGAAATACCTGTGTGGATAAGCGATTACGTGCTTGCAGGCTATGGTACGGGTGCAATTATGGCTGTTCCCGCTCACGACAGCCGTGACTATGCTTTTGCGCGTCATTTCAATTTACCTATAATACCATTGATTGAAGGTTGCGATGTGTCGGAAGAAAGTTTCGACGCAAAAGAGGGAAAGATGATAAATTCCAAAGGCGGGGAATTGAATCTTAACGGAATGGAAGTGAAAGATGCAATTGCTGCTACCAAGAAATTCATAAAAGAAAAAGGCATAGGAAAGGTAAAGGTCAATTACCGTCTGCGCGACGCCATTTTCAGCCGTCAGAGATATTGGGGAGAACCTTTCCCTGTTTATTATAAGGATGGCGTTCCTTATACTTTGGATGAAAAAGAATTGCCTTTGCTTCTTCCTGAGGTTGACAAATTCTTGCCTACCGAAACAGGAGAGCCGCCTCTTGGAAGAGCCAAGAATTGGAAAACTTCTGAAGGTTATCCGTATGAATTATGTACTATGCCGGGATTTGCAGGGTCGTCCGCTTATTATCTGAGGTATATGGACCCGCATAATGATAAAGCCTTGGTGTCGAAGGAAGCTGATGAATATTGGCGTAATGTAGATTTATATATAGGAGGTACGGAACATGCCACCGGTCATTTGATATATAGCCGTTTCTGGAATAAATTCCTTTATGATTTGGGAGTTGTGTGCGAGGAAGAGCCATTCAAGAAACTCATCAATCAGGGAATGATTCAGGGACGTTCTAATTTCGTTTACAGGATAAAAGACACTAATACTTTTGTTTCTTACAATCTCAGAAAAAATTACGATACTACGGAAATACATGTAGATGTAAATATTGTAAGTAATGACATACTTGATATAGAAAAATTCCGTAACTGGCGTCCTGAATTTAAGGATGCGGAATTCATATTGGAGGACGGCAAGTATGTATGCGGATGGGCAATAGAGAAGATGTCGAAGTCGATGTTCAATGTTGTCAATCCTGACGACATAGTAGAGACATACGGAGCCGACACTTTGAGGCTTTATGAAATGTTCCTCGGCCCTCTGGAACAAAGCAAGCCATGGGATACCAACGGTATAGACGGAGTGAACCGTTTCATAAAAAAACTGTGGAATCTGTTCTATGGCAAGGGTGGAGAGCTGAATGTAAGCGATGAAAAACCGTCGGCAGAAGCTTTGAAATCATTGCACAAGCTGATAAAGAAAGTGACGTGGGACATAGAACATTTCTCTTATAACACGTCGATAAGCGCATTTATGATTTGCGTGAACGAGCTTACTGCATTGAAATGCAATTCAAAAGATATATTGAGCGATTTGATTGTACTGATAGCTCCGTTTGCTCCGCATCTGGCTGAAGAACTGTGGCATGCTTTGGGCAATGCCACGACAGTGTGCGACGCTGAATGGCCTGTTTGCAACGAGGCTTATCTTGTAGAGTCGACCGTTACATATGCAGTTTCCTTTAACGGAAAAACACGTTTCAGCATGCAAGTGCCTAATGGCACATCAAAAGAAGAGGTGGAGAAATTGGCAATGGAAAATCCTAATTCGGAAAAATGGATTGAAGGCAAGACTCCTAAAAAAATAATAGTAGTGCCTAATAAAATTGTCAATATAGTCATTTGATGTAATAAAAAGCTTATTAAAACGTTTTTTATAGATAAAGTAAAGAAAATGAAGAATATTGTATTTGCAACCAACAATAAGCATAAGTTGGAAGAAATAAGGAGTATTGTAGGCGGCAGATGCAATATTCTCAGCCTTTCTGATATAGATTGTCACGACGATATTCCTGAGACGGCCGATACGCTTGAGGGCAATGCTATGCTCAAGGCACGTTGGGTGAATGAAAGGTATGGTTATGACTGTTTTGCCGATGATACAGGATTGGAAGTGTATGCGCTCGACAACCGTCCGGGAGTTTATTCGGCACGTTATGCGGGAGAACCTTGCGATTCTGAAAAAAATATAGATAAGCTGCTTTCGGAATTAGAGGACAAAAATGACAGGAGGGCACGTTTCCGTACAGTGATAGCTCTTATTTCAGGCGGTAATGTAAAGGAATTTGAGGGTAGGATAGATGGGGCTATCATTAAAGAGCGCAGAGGTACGGGGGGATTCGGTTATGATAAAATATTCGTGCCTGATGGCTATGACCGCACTTTTGCAGAAATGGACAGTTCCGAAAAAAACTCCATAAGCCATAGGGCTAAAGCGACATCTTTATTGATTGAATATTTAAATGACACGATATGATTAGAAAAGTCCTGTTGTATCTGCTGATATTGTTTCCGGCTTTGAATACTTATTCCCAATTGCAAGTCGGGGATTGGAAACTTTATTCTGTTTTTTCGGGGCGCAATGTTCAGAAAATAATAGATACCGACAACATAGTGTATTATTTATCAGACGGATATTTGTTTTCATACGATAAGGATAATGATGAGTCATTCCAGTATAACAAGCGTAATGACATGTCGGATGTGGATATAGCTGATATTTATTACAATTATGACAAGAATTATCTGTTCGTGGTCTATAGTAATTCCAACATAGATTTGCTTTATGATGAAGGAAACGTAATCAACGTACCCGACTTAAAAAATACTGTACTGAATACAAGCAAGGCTATAAACAGTGTAGATTTTCAAGGCGATGAAATATATGTGGCTACGGATTTCGGGTATATGGTTGTGGATGACAAGAACTACAGCATAAAGGAATCATTCAATTACGGAAAATCTATAAAATCAATTATATCCACAGATAAATATCTGTATGCTTCTTTCGACAATTACATATATGTTTCTCCTAAAAATGAAAATCATTTCAATATGTCTTCATTCGTCCGTACTTCACGGAATATGAATGTGAAGCTGATAAAACTCAGCAATGGAAAAATGATTACCGGTTCGGGCGCATTATATGTAATTTCTATCGGTGACGAAGGTGTTTTGACCAACCCGCCCGCCACTTTGATAAAAAATGCCACTATAAGTCAGGTGTCGGAAAGCACTGACGGTTTCATAGTGTCATTTGCTTCCAGCTATATGAGAATCAGCAATGAAGGCGTATTGGCGGAAGAAGTGGCTTTACCGTCGGAGGTTTTGCAGAATGGTTTGGTGTCGTCGATGGAAAGCGACGGCTCTGTCTGGGGAATAGATAAAAATGGAATAAAGCAATTCAGAAGGGAGGATAACGGAACCTTTACTTATATGCACGAAAATTTCCGTCCGAATGCATCAAGTGCCAATCATCCTTTTTATTTAGAATATACAAATGATAGATTATATGTAATGAATTCCGGTCCTAATAACTGGGTGACGAATCAGTTTGTGGATTTCGGATTATCTTTGATGGAAAACGGGCAATGGAATGACCTTGCTCCTGATAATTTGTCAGGACTTGTTAACAGTTCAGGAGGACGGCTGACAAGTTTGTGCGGATTGGCAATTGACCCTGTTGATAATGATGCCGTATGGTTCGGTACACGGTGGGAAGGTGTTTTTTGTTTGAAGAATAATCAGCAGATACAGAAATTTGACAACACAAATTCTCCTCTTAGACTGGATTATATTTGCGAGGTGCCTGATTTGGCATTTGACAGCAAGATGAATTTATGGTGCATAAATGACAATGATTTGAATCCTTCTGATGTGCAATTATTTGCATTGCCCGCAGAAAAAAGATTTTCGGAAGTGCAAAAGTCTGATTTTGTCACATTTTTTGGAAACAACTTGGAAAATAACGTGAATTCAAAATTATATATAACATCCGATGATATAGTTTTATTTGCAAACAACAGTTATAAGACAAGTCTTTTGGCATTGGATTATAATGGAACTTTAGATAATAAGTCAGACGACAGACAGGCTGTGATAGGAGCTTTTGTAGATCAGGACGGAAGTACATTCGACATAGGCTATATATACGATTTTTTAGAGGATTCCGATGGAAAGATATGGCTTGCTACGAATGCCGGTGTAGGTTATATAAACAATATAGAAAATATGTTTACAGGGAACATAGTTATAAACAGGGTTAAAGTGCCAAGAAACGATGGTACCAATCTTGCCGACTATCTGCTTCAAGGAATAAGCGTGTCTTCCATCGCTATGGACGGAGCAGGACGCAAATGGTTTGGTACGACCACATCCGGGATATATCTTGTAAGTGCTGACGGTACGGAAATATTGGAACATTTTACAACTGAAAACAGCTATCTCCCTTCTAATTTGATATTTTCCGTGGAATGCAATACGGATAATAATTCCGTATATATAACTACAGACAAGGGGCTTGCCGAGTACAGCAGCGACGCAGTCACTCCGGAACAAAATTTTGACAATGTATATGCTTATCCGAATCCTGTACGTCCTGATTACACAGGTTATATCACTATCCGCGGATTGATGGAGAACTCATTGGTAAAGATTGCCGACACAGCTGGCAATGTGGTTTTTTCCACAAAGTCGAACGGAGGCATGGCTGTGTGGGACGGATGCAACAGCAATGGGAAAAGAGTTGATACAGGCGTTTATTTTGTTTTTGCGTCGCAATCTGAGGACGGTTCTTCTGAAGGATGTGTCACTAAAATTTTAATTGTAAGATAAAATGGACATAGCTCTTATAGGATATGGCAAAATGGGCAAGGCTATTGAAAGAATTGCCATAGAAAGAGGTCACGATATAGTTTGCAGGATAAATTCCGCGAACAGGAATGATTTTGAAAGTGAAGCGTTCCGTAAAGCTGATGTCGCCATAGAATTTACCACTCCGCTGTCGGCTTTTGATAATTGCAAGAAGTGTTTTGAAAGCGGTGTGCCGGTAGTTTCAGGCACTACAGGATGGCTTGAAAGGATGGAAGAGTTGAAAAAAATATGCGATGAAAAAAATGCCGCTTTTTTTTATTCGTCCAATTTCAGCATAGGTGTAAATATCTTTTTCGCCCTTAACAGGTATTTGGCTAAGATTATGAACCGCTTCGGGGAGTATGACGTTTCAATGAAAGAGATACATCACATTCATAAACTTGACCATCCGAGCGGTACGGCCATAACTCTTGCACACGATATTATTGATAATGTTGACAGGAAAAAAAGCTGGTCGGAAGAATCGGCCGGTGAGGATGTTGTCAATATAGTATCTGAGCGTGTCGGGGAAGTTCCGGGAACGCATATTGTAAATTATGTTTCTTCTGTCGACGCCATACGGATAGAGCACGAGGCTTTTTCGCGTGAAGGGTTTGCGGCAGGAGCTGTTGCGGCAGCGGAATGGCTTGCCGGCAGGAAAGGATGGTTCACTATGGAGGATATGTTGGATTTCAATGTATAAAAGAATTTTTCTATGGAAAATAACAGAAGTTTCAATGATAGGATAAAGGAAGTGAAGAAAACGCGGTGGATACGTTTTGCCGTTGTTTCTCTCATATTTTTCCTTTGGGTGATATGGTTAGGCAACTATTGGGTATTGTTGGTTTATCCGTTGTTGTTCGACATATATATAACGCTTTACATACCGTGGAACTGGTGGAAAAAGTCGAAAAGTAAAGCGGTGCGCACCACTATGAGTTGGGTGGATTCTATTGTATACGCGCTTATTCTTGTTTATTTCATATTCGCTTTTGTAGGACAGAATTACAAGATACCTTCCTCTTCGCTTGAAAAGACATTGCTTGTCGGTGATTATCTTTGGGTGAACAAGATGTGCTACGGTCCGCGTGTGCCGCAGACTCCGTTGCATTTCCCTCTTTGCCAGAATACATTTCCAATAATTAACACCAAGAGCTATTTCGACAAACCGCAATTGGAATATCACCGTCTGAAAGGATTCCGCGACATAGAGCGCAACGATATCGTAGTATTCAATTTTCCTGCCGGCGACACTGTGGCTTTCAAGGTGCAGAATCCTGATTATTATACCATTTGCTATAAAATCGGTGAAAGCATAGTGAAGCAGGGCATAGGTTTCTCAGGTATGATGGAGGAAGGGAGCTATGAATATTCGCAGAAATGTTTGTCATTGGGAAGCAGTTATGTGAAAGGTAATCCTCAGGAATTCGGTGAAGTGTTCTATCGTCCTGTCGACCGCAGGGAAAATTACGTGAAGCGTGCGATAGGATTGCCGGGCGACTATTTGAAAATCATAGACAATATAATTTATATAAACGGTAAGCCGCTTGAGGAGCCGGAGAATGTGCAGTACAATTATTTCATACAGACGGATGGCACACAGATATCGGATGACGTATGGGAAGAAGCCGGCATAAGCGTTGCCGACCGTGGAGTAGTTCAGGGTGTGGACGGTAATTTTGTATATGCCGTTCCGCTAACATATAAGGCTGTCGATTTTTTCAAGTCGCTGAAGTATGTGGTAAGTGTCGACCGTATACCTGCGGAAGAGCAATTGCCTGTGTATCCGGTATTCAAGGATTATGGGTGGACACGGGCTGACTATGCCGCTAATTTGGGAAAAGGAATATTTATTCCTAAGAAGGGTGTGACATTGAAATTGACATCCTATAATCTGCCTATTTATGAACGTGTCATTAAAAATTACGAGGGCAACGACTTGTGTATGGAAAATGGCAGGATTTTCATCAACGGCGAAGAGACAGACAGTTACACGTTCAAGATGGACTATTATTGGATGATGGGCGACAACCGCGACTGTTCGGCCGATTCACGGTATTGGGGCTTTGTTCCTGAAGACCATATCGTTGGAACTCCGATGTTCGTGATAATGTCGGTTGACGGCGACAAGGGTTTCTTCAAAGGTTTCCGCTGGAACAGGGTGCTGAAGGATGCAAATCCTGATAAATGATGCGGGATATAAAAGCTGTATTCAGTTCAAGGTATGCCGGCAGCGTGGACTACTACGCTGCCATGCTACGTTTCGGATGTGTCGGCATCTGCGGTTATGAGCGTTACAATAAAAGGAACAAGCATCTTAACCGTATGGAGATTGCAGGCACGAACGGCATACAGACGCTTTCCGTTCCGCTCTCCAAGCCTAATGGTTCGATGAAAGTGTCGGAAGTCGGGTTGTCGGAGCACGGCAATTGGCGGCATATCCATTGGGGCGCTTTGTTTTCCGCGTATGGAAGAACCCCTTTTTTCGATTATTTTGCCGATGATTTGAAACGTATATACGAAGATAGGGGCATCAATACCGTTTTTGCCTTGAATATGGCCTTGCATTATGCTGTAATCGACTTTCTTGATCTGCCGGTAGAAACAGTAGTGTTGGATGGAAAAATTGGTTACGACGGCTTAGAATGCGTTGACGCGCGTGATTCAATTGCAGACTTTACACCGTTGTCCGACTACCGTTATTATCAGATATGGCAGGACAGGTATGGGTTTCAGAAAGGGATGAGCATGCTCGACTTGCTTTTCAACGAGGGGCGCGAAGCTATATTATATTTGTTGAAGATTAACGGTTCTATTATGGGATAGCCTTTCTTTTATTCATAAAAGGCTTCTCGATGAATTTCCAAGAAAATAAAGCCAGTGCGGTTGTTATTGTCAACGATAAGACCAGTGCCAAACTGCTGCTGTATTCATGAATCTTGAAATGTACAATTGTTTGTATTACCGGAAAATGAAAAAGGTATATTCCGTATGAAATATTGGGGAGTTTGCTGAAAACGAACAGGAATTTTGCGTTGTACGCTATGCCTATGATTAATATGGAGAATACGAATGGCTCGAAAAAGCTGTAAAAAGGAATATAATCTTTTAAAAGATAGATTATTAACGTAGGTATTAAAATATATTTTTGAACCTTTTGGAATTGTTCGAAATAGAAAAGTATTGCTGTTCCTGAATAGAAATATATGAGTTGTGTGCCTACTTGCCGGGCCAATATTCTGTATAATTCATTTCCTGTCGTGTCGAGCATGTGGAGCAATGCATATTTGTATGCTATTGAAATGGCAAAGATTGCAACAAGTACTGCGGCTTTGTTATAACGTTTGAAAAAATAGTAGGTTATAGGGACGGATGTATAAAGCATCAATTCCACTTTCATTGTCCATAAAGAGCCATTGACCGCTTGAATGGCATTGTCGGTAAAAATTCCCGGTAGTGCAGGCTCTAAAAAATTCAAGAAGCAAAGATTGGAGAATAAATATTTATACAGTTGCGTGGAAGAAAAATACTCCCGGACTGTCAAATTGGAAATAATGGCTCCTGCTAAGGCGCATAGAATTACGATGAATAAGTATGGAGGCAATATCCTTTTTAATCGGTTTGATGCATAATCTTTTAGAATGGGGCGTTTTGTAAAACTATAGAAAACGAGGAATCCGCTTAGTGTGAAGAAACCCGATACGGCTTCTCCGCTGTTGGTTATCCAATTGAAGTCAAAGCTGCCGGATAGCACGGCGAAATGTGCAAATACAACGATTAACGCAAGGTAATACCTTATCAAATCGAAACAGTTTCTTTCTCTGATGAGGTTTTTGCTTTCTTGTGATATCAGGTTTGATTTTCCCATTTTTTAGAAGTATGTACCCCAGTTGGCACGGTCGAGATTACGGTAGCTGAGGGCTTCTTGCAGGTGGTAGTCGCGCACTTCCGTGCTGCCGTCGAGGTCGGCTATCGTGCGCGCCACTTTCAGTATGCGGTCGTATGCGCGTGCCGACATGTTGAGCCGTGCCATTGCCTCGCGCAGTTTTTCCAAGCCTTTTGCGTCGGGGCGGGCATATTCGCGTATTTGCCGTGAGGTCATCTGTGCGTTGCAATGCACGTTGGCTACGCCCTTGAAGCGTTGTGTCTGTATCTCCCGGGCTGTTATGACGCGTTCCCTTATCGTGGAGCTGCTTTCTGCCGGAACGTCGGACGATATTTCATCGAAGGCCACCGGCGCGACTTCTATCTGAATGTCGATGCGGTCGAGCAGCGGTCCGGATATTTTATTGAGATATTTCTGCACGGCTCCCGGAGGGCAGATGCATTTTTTTGTGGGATGATTATAATAGCCGCATGGGCATGGGTTCATGGATGCAACGAGCATGAATCCTGCCGGATAGTCGACTGTGTATTTTGCGCGCGATATGGTTATATGGCGGTCTTCAAGCGGCTGGCGCATCACTTCGAGCACTTGGCGGCTGAATTCCGGAAACTCGTCGAGAAACAGTATTCCGTTGTGGGCAAGGCTTATTTCGCCCGGCATCGGATTTGTTCCTCCGCCTACCAATGCTATGGGGGAAATCGTGTGGTGCGGCGAGCGGAACGGCCGTTGTGTCATAAGCATCGAGCCTTTTTCCAATTTTCCTGCCACGGAGTGTATCTTGGTGGTTTCCAATGCCTCTTGCAGCGTGAGCGGTGGCATTATCGACGGCAACCGTTTGGCCATCATCGATTTTCCAGAACCGGGTGAGCCTACAAGCAGAATGTTGTGTCCTCCGGCGCATGCCACCTCGAACGCGCGTTTCACGTTTTCCTGTCCTTTTACTTCTGAAAAATCGTAGTCGAAGTGGTTTACCTGATGGCGGAACATTTCGCGGGTGTCGATTTCCGTAGGTTGCAAATCGTGCGTGCCGTTGAAAAATCCGGTCACTTCCAGTATGTTGTCTACTCCGAACACTTTCAACTTGTTGACGATGGCGGCTTCCATCACGTTTGCTTTCGGGACTATGATGCCTTCCAATCCGTCTTCTCTCGCTTTTATGGCCATCGGCAGCACTCCCTTTATCGGCAGTACAGAGCCGTCGAGCGAAAGTTCTCCCATTATCATATACCGGTCAATCCGGTTGCTTTCTATTTTTTCATCGGCGGCAAGTATGCCTATGGCAAGCGGAAGGTCGTAGGAAGAGCCTTCTTTCTTTATGTCGGCAGGCGACATATTGACTACTATCTGCCTCCGGGGAAAATCCATACCGCTGTATTTAACGGCCGACAGGATGCGTTGGTAGCTTTCTTTGACAGCGGTGTCGGGAAGCCCTACTATGGTGAATCCGAATCCTTTGTCGACCGACACTTCTATCATTACCGGCAATGCGTCTATGCCGTGTACGGCCGCTCCGTTGATTTTTACAAGCATAAGGCGTCAGCGTTTAAGGTTTTTAATAGCCGATAAGGCTTCGTCGGCCGATTGTCCGCGGTAGAGTTGCTTGCCTGTGGAGTCGGCCACGATTATGAAGTTTGCGCCTTTTACGTTCAGATTATCTATCGATTTGTCGGCCGCTCCGGCAAAGGTGCGGTAATGTTTCCAATTTGTAGAATCTTTTTTCAAAGTGGTTCTCCAATCGGTCGTATCGTAGTTCAGGTAGATGTCGGAAACCTTTACTGATTTATCGTCTATGGTTTTAATTTTCTTGACATATTCAGCGTGCCGCTTGTCTTTGCTGTCGAACCAGAAATACAGCATATTGCAGGCATTCCTTTTTATGTCGAATGTCATTAGAGAGTCATTGTCGTCATATAGGCTGAATGGCGCTATCCGTATTTCTTTCTCTGTGAGATTCTGCAAGTCGTTGGAATATAGTGCCGTTATTTGCTCTGGTTTTGCGCTTGCGTCGACTGTTTCTATCAATTTGGCAAAATCTTTTCCGGCATAATCGCAGGTAAGCAGCAATGTGCTGACTATGTTTCCCGGATTGGCTTTCACGAAATCCTCTATGGCTTTGTCTGTCCGCTTCTGGTCATTTTTGGTGAATGCCTCGGAATGGTTGCGTATGAATGCGTTCCATTCTGTATTTATTTCGCCGCCTTCGGCCGTGATACCGTAGTTGTCGGCTATCGTGCCGTGGAGCTTCACCGTTTCGCCGTTTTTTATGGCTATATGGGTGATGAATTTCATTTTTGATGAATAGATATATACAACGGTGAGTTCCTTGGAATTGCCTTGCATGGAAAAAGTTCCGCCTACCGACGGAATCCATTGCGAATTGATTTTTTCGCCTGAAAGGTATACGAATCTGAGGTTTTGCGTGCCCGCGTCGGTGAGTTGCCCTTCTATCGAAAAGTTGTCGCTTCCGCATGCCGCAAAAGTCAGTGAAGCGAGCGTCAGGAAAATTGTATATAGGTAACTTTTCATCAATCTGCTATGTTTTGAGTCTCCACAAAATTACAATTTAGCCATAAAAAGAGCAAATATTAATATTAATAAAGGGTTGTGACAGATGATGGTGCGATTAATTTAGCTAATTTTGCAGCGCTATGGGCAGAATGCTTTTATCAATGGTGTTATTATGCGCGTCGTTGTTTTCGTATGCGCAGATAACCGTGTTGCCTCAACAGGAAGCTTACGATGCCGACAGCATACGCCGAGAGCTTGACAACGGCCCTTATTTCACGCTTTACAAGGACAACTATTTCATTGCCGGCACTTCAATCGGCCCGAAGCCTACGAACACCAACTCTGACGTCAAGTTCCAGATAAGCATAGCGCAGCGGTTGACAAAGAGTACGTTGCCGTTCAACACCTACCTCTATCTGTTCTATTCGCAGAAGTGCATGTGGAATGTATTCGAGGAGTCGATGCCTATGCGCGACCTGAATTTCAATCCCGGTATAGGCCTTGCCAAATATCTTTTTGTCAAGGACCGCTACATCGGCAAGGTCTCGCTTATTGTAGAGCATGAGTCGAACGGACGCGACGGCGCGGAGTCGCGCAGTTGGAACAAAATATCGCTGGCGGCCAATATTCTTATCGACCCTAATTTTATGGTGCACGGTAAGGTGTGGATACCGATTGTCGACGGACAGAACAACAAGGATATTCTCGATTATTCCGGCATATATCAGATGGGTATGACATATACTTCGCCCAACAAGCGTTTCGGGGCGGCTCTTACGCTCATCAAGCGGCGCGGATGGAATCTCAACTACAACTCCATTTGGGAAATCAACTATCGTTTGTTCAAAGGCGAAAACCAGTATCTGTTCCTTCAATACTACAACGGTTACGGCGAGTGTCTGCTCGACTACAACAAATTTCACTCGCGTCTACGTCTCGGTATCGTCATCAAGCCTAAAATCTTCAGCGAATTTTAGGAAACCTGCTGTAGAACATATTGTTTCACTTCCTTTTGTCGTGAATCTTTGTTAAATTTACGGCGTAGCATCTAAACCTTGAATTATGGACGCACGCCGGTTGTCGATATTGTTCGGTCTTTTCGCATTTGCCTGTGGCCATGCGGCGGAAAGCGACGTGCTGGAGCGTCTGGCGGTCGCGCCGGGCGGCTGGATATACGGATATGACGAAATAAACTATGATATTGGAGAGGACGATGCCCTCACGGTGAACTATTACGACAATTACGGCTTCACCGACCAGATTACGGCCACTTACGACGGCAACCGTCTGTTGAAGGTAAAGGACAATATGGAGGAGGTCGTTTACGGCGACGCTTTCGACTTCCACGACGGAGCGGACGAGGATGTGGAGTACGAATACGACTCAAACGGCAACATGACCGCCGACCTGAACCGCGGCATCAAGGAGATAGAGTATGACTTGAACAATCGGCCGGTGTCTGTGACGTTCAGCACTCGTCCGGCGGAGCAGCGCACGAAGTACCTCTATGACGCTTCGGGGCGCAAGCTGCAGACGACATACCAGACAAGCCGCTACGCGTCGCTCGGGCCGGACGACTTGTGGCACGTGGACACGCTGGAGTTGAATCCCGGCATCGGCGGAATTGGCGGCATCGGTGGTATCGGCGGATTGAAACCGTTGTCATCGCCGGCAGCCAGAATTGGCGGCAGCTTTTTCGACCCCGGCTTGGCAAAAGATCCCGGGGGAATACTTGATATGTGGCAGACAAGCTATGTGCGCGACTACTGCGGTGACATCATCTACAAGGACGGCGAAATCGAAAGGATACTTACTGACAACGGCTACGCCGTGCCCGACAGTGTGGGCGGGTATGACTACTATTATTACATCAAGGACTGGCAGGGCAACGTCCGCGCCGTAATCGATGAGGCGAACCGCCGTATGGAGCTGAACAATTACTATCCCTACGGCATGCCCATGTCGTCGACGGCCAGTGTGCAGCCGTACAAATACGGCGGCAAGGAGCTCGAACGCACCAACGGCCTCGACATGTACGACTACGGCGCAAGGTGGTATGATATGATAGTGCCACACTTCATCACCATCGACCCCCTCGCCGAGAAATACCCCTCCATCTCCCCCTACGTCTACTGTGCCGGAAACCCCATCCGCTACGTCGATTATAGGGGTGACAGTATTTCTCTTGCTCCAATTCAAAAGTTAGACCAAACGCTCAATTCAAATTTTACGCAAACAATTTTATCTGATTTGAATAATATAACAGGATTGTCTTTGACTGTTTCATCTGATGGTATCTTAACATATAAGAATCAAATTGGGGAAAAAGCAGAAGGAAGTATGACAGCAAGAAATATGTTGATAGCTGCTATAGAAAATAAAGATATGGTTTCTGTGATGACTGCACATAGGTCGGCTTCGCCAATTGGTAAAAATGAGATATGGTTAGGAATTAGACAGATTGACAATTTCATAAATGGAGCTTCAAATGTTAATAAATTAACGTTAGGGTGGGGTATGACTTTCCTTCATGAATTGTTGCATACAAATGTAGGTGGAGCTTTGCAAGATTTTCCATATAATCCAGGTCCTGTAGTGGAAATTATGAATACGATACGAAGCGAATTAAATGGTAATTTTGGACAAAGAATGCAATATAATGCAAAGGCGATAAATGGTTCGTCCTATATACCTTTTGATGATTTGTCTGATTCGTTTTTACGCAATGGTTTATCACCTCACCCAAACAGTATGTTTATAAAATTTTAATATAATGAGAAATTTAATAATAATAATAACGTCACTTATCTTGAATGCAGTATCCTTATTTGCAAAAACTAATGATGCTGAGTTATATAGATTGGCATACGAATTTATTAAGAAAGATAGTATTTTTAATAGGAAAGAGATCACTATTTCATATAATATAATTGATATGATTGATGCTTGGACCACTGATTGGCAATCTTTGTATCCAGAAAAATTTGATCTTTTAAGAAAAGAACGTATAATGAAACATTATAACTATTCTCCGTCTGTTTATTCAAAGGAACTTGATGAATTGGGCAAGCAGTTAAATGTTGATAAACCAGATATGATAATTTTCTTTTCAACCATAAGTTGTGGATGTTTGAGAGCGGATGTGTTTCCGGTAAGCGATATCAATATACAGGATGAACGTTCGTATTATTTTTCGTCTGCTGTAGCGTATTTGTTTATTTTTAAAGACAATAAATCTATTATGGATGTAAAAAGACAGAATATGGTTTATGGTTAACAAATAGTGGGAATTTTGCAATAAAAATATTTAATTCGTTAAAATGTTTTGCACAATTAGGCGTATAATGGATTTGGTTATAAATTAGTGGGCAAAATTGAAAAATAGAAGATTAAGATCAATTACTGTATTGCTCTTTTGTATTATTGCGGAGAGCCATATACTCGTAGCCACCAACCACCTCGGAGGCTGTGAGCATGTCTACCTTGCGTTGTCGTTCACCGGCAACCCGGTAAGGGAACTGTGCGAGCATACCGGCGGTGCGGAAACGATAAGCGTGCTGAGGGAGTACGAATACGACTCTAATGGTAACATGACGGTAGACCTTAACCGCGGCATAAAGGAGATAGAGTATGACTTGAACAACCGGCCGGTGTCGGTGACGTTCAGCACTCGGCCGGCGGAGCAGCGCACGAAGTACCTCTATGACGCTTCGGGGCGCAAGCTGCGGACAACGTACCAGACAAGCCGCTTTGCCATATTGGATCCGGGATTCCGAGTAGACACCATCATTACTGATATTGGCATATTGGGTGGTCTGGGCACAGGCGGTCTGCGCCCGCTGTCGTCGCCGGGATTTGGCGATGCAGTAGGGAGTTGGAACGGCGATAAGGTTCAGCCAGCGGAGAACATGCTATGGAATACGGATTTCACTCGCGACTATTGCGGCGACATCATCTATAAGGACGGCGAGGTGGAAAGGATACTGACCGACAACGGATATGCCGTTCCCGACAGCGCGGGCGGGTATGACTACTATTATTACGTCAAGGACTGGCAGGGCAACGTCCGCGCCGTAATCGACGAGGAGAACCGCCGTATGGAGCTGAACAATTACTATCCTTACGGGATGCCCATGTCGTCGACGGCCAGTGTGCAGCCGTACAAATACGGCGGCAAGGAGC
>ERZ827423.438-NODE-438-length-54155-cov-9.814455_pt1 | contig 54155 bp, 37 predicted proteins | sample MGYA00519775_ERZ827423 | MGnify/ENA primary metagenome ERZ827423 (study PRJEB31778, sample SAMEA3449296) | human gut metagenome | biome: human gut; feature: human-associated habitat; material: faeces | place: United Kingdom | collected 2010/2012 ... | reverse complement strand
TCGGCATCGAGCGGCCATTCGCGGGCGCCGGTCGGGTAACCGTCGTACCATTCCACGAACTTGGCGGCACCGTACACGCCGTCCAAGTCGGCGCCCGGCAGGCCGAGCGGCTTGTCTTCGACGGCACCAGTGGCGAACAGCACCGCGTCGTAACGTTCCAGCAGCTCGTCAAGCGTCACGTCCTTGCCGAATTCCACGTCGCAGTACAGGTGGATGTCCGGGTTGTCGAGCGTCTTCTCGAGAGCGGATGCGATGAATTTGATGGAAGGGTGGTCGGGGGCCACGCCGTAGCGCACCAGGCCGAACGGCACCGGCAGCTTTTCGAACAGGTCGATGCGGGCCTTGGTGCCCAGTCCCAGCTCTTCGCCGAGCTTGCCCAGCTGGCGCAGGAAAATATCGGAAGAGTAGACGCCTGCGGGGCCGGCGCCGATTACAGCAATACGAAGTTCGTTGGTTTCGCTCATATGTTCCAGCCTAATATATTCCCTGCATTTCCAACAGGGGGCATACGGCACTTTCTTGCGATTCCCTTACTTGCCTCGCAACGCGCAGCCCGGCCCATGTGCCGGCGCAGGAGAACGTACAATCGCAGAAGATCACAATCGGTCCCTCACTAAAGAAGGTCCTTATCGTAAGAGGGTGGGCATATGCGCATTCACATCACGTATACCGGCGGCACCATCGGTATGGTCGAGTCACCGAACGGTCTGGTTCCGGGCGCCGATATGCGCGGCTGGCTGCGCCGGCTGATTGAGGACGCGCATCTGGACCCGAGCTTGTTCTCGTTCACCGAGCTGGACCCGCTGATCGATTCGTCGAACGCGACGCCCGACAATTGGCAGACGATGGCGGACGACCTGCGCGCGCACCGCGATGACGCCGACGCATTCGTGGTGATGCACGGCACCGATACGATGAGCTATTCGAGCGCCGCGCTGTCTTACGCGCTGACCGGTTTCGGCAAGCCTGTGATTTTCACGGGGTCGCAGCATCCGCTCGGCAAAATCGAATCGGACGCCACCGCGAACGTCACGGGTGCGCTGAACGCCGCGATGAGCGGACGTTTTCATGGCGTCGGCCTGTTCTTCGGCCATCATCTGTTCGCCGGCAACCGTGTGAGCAAATCGTCAAGCTGGGCGTTCGAAGGGTTTTCGGCGCCGTCCACCGGCCCGCTGGCACGTACCGGCACGCCGTGGCATTGGTATGCGGGCGATTCGGCCGGCTCCGGTTGCGGTTGGACGTCGCCGCTGCCCTACTCCCGTCACGATGTGGCCGTGATCGACATGGCTCCCGGCATTTCCGCCGCGCGATTGGCCGCGATGCTCGACCCTCGTCCGGAAGCGGTGCTGTTGCGCGCGTACGGCGTTGGCAATGTGCCGAGCGACGAGCCAGGACTGACCGACGTGATCGCCGACGTGCTGCATGACGGCGTGCCTGTCGTCATCGCATCGCAATGCCAGCAGGCGGAAGTGCTGCTCGGCCATTACGAGACGGGCGACGCGATTGCCCGCGCCGGTGCGATCGGATCGGGCGACATGACGCTGGAAGCCGCATACGCGAAGATCATGTTCCTGCTGTCGCAGGGCGTGGATGCGGCCGATTTCGGCATGTGGATGCGCCGGAACATCGCTGGCGAAATCTCGCCCAGCTCGATGTAGCACGGCGCAACGCGGTTCAGCCTCCGCACGGCTCGTCGCCGCAACCGGCGCTACTCGCGGTCGAGCAGGGCGGTGAGCGCCCACAGGATGCTGACCACGTCGATCGCTTCCTGCATGAACGCGCCGACGACCACCGGAATGAGGTTGAACGCGGCCGCGACCATGCCGATAATCGCCAATCCAAGGCCGACCAGCACCGCCTGCAGCATCACTTTCTTCGTGCGGCGGGCGATGGCGATGGCGCGCGGCACGGAGGCGATGTCGTCGTTCATGATGACCACCTGCGCCGATTCGGACGCGGCGGTGGACGTGCCGTCGGTCATGGCCATGCCGATGTCCGCAACCGCCAGCACGGGGGCGTCGTTCACGCCGTCGCCGACCATCATCGTCACCTGTCGGGTCATGGATTCGCCGACCACGCGCTGTACGACCTTGTCCCACGCTGGCTGGTTTTGGTGCGCGTCTTCCGTGGCGTTCTTGACGGCCGCGACCTTGCCTTCGGGAAAGAGTTCGGATTGCACGTCGTCGATGCCGACCTCGCCCGCGATGATGCGTGCGGAAGCCTCCTTGTCGCCGGTGAGCATGGACAGTTTCTTCACGCCGAGCCGGTGCAGTTTTTCAAGGGACGATTTCGCGTTTTCGCGAGGCACGTCACGCAGCACGATGCGCGCGGCGAGCTTGCCGTCGATCGCCACGTATGCGGCCATTTCGTCCGGCTCGAGAGGTGCGAACAGCGAGTTCACCTCCGGCTTCTTGGAATCGCCGGCAGCGGTACCGGTCGCCGAATCGCCAACCGCGCTATCGGCCACAGCACCAGCCGCAGTACCGGCCGCCGCACCTGCGCCCAGCACATGCGTGAAGCCGGCCTCGTCGGCCGTCACGTACGCGAAACGACCCACGCGCACGGCACGCCCGTTCACCTCGCCGGACACACCCTTGCCCGACTGTTCCTCGATGTTCTTCACCACGGGGTAATCGCGTCCATGCCCCGGCAGATCGCGTTCGGCGCACAGCCGCTGCCCGTTCTCATAGCGCGCGTACAGTTCCTGCATGGCCTTCTGCCCGGCCGCCGCGATGCCCTTCGACAGAATGTGCACCGAGTAGCCTTCCACCACGCCGGCCATCATCAGAATGTGGTTCTCGTCGTACGGCGAGCTGTTTTCGAACGGCTTCTCGACGCGCACGACCTGCGGCTGCTTGACGGTAAGCGTGCCGGTTTTGTCGAAAAAGATATGCGATACGCGGCCCAGGTTTTCCAGCACATCCTGCGCTTTGATAAGAATGCCCGCCTTGGCAAGGCGACCGGTGCCGGCCACGTACGCGACGGGCGCGGCGATCAGCAGCGGGCAGGGCGTGGCCAAAACCAGCACCTGCGCGAATCGCAATGGCGTGCCTGCGACGGCCCACGCGATGCCGGCGATCGCCAGCGAAAGAATGGTGAACGGCACCGCCAGCACATCGGCGGTTTTGACGACGGTCGGGCGCGATTCCTGCGCCGACGACACCAGTTCGAGGATCTTCTGATACTGCGAATCCTGCGCCAATTGCGTGGCACGCATCGTCAGCGCGGTCGATCCGTTGACCGCACCCGACAGCACGCGCGCGCCCGCATACACTTCGCGCGGCACCGGCTCGCCGTTGATATTGCTCAGATCCAACGTGGCGACGCCCGACAGCAGTTCGCCGTCGACCGGCACCGTTTCGCCCGGCAGCACGAGGATCACGTCGCCAAGCTTGACCTGGTCGACCGGAACGGTTTCGAAATGCTCGCCGGCCGCGTCGTAAGGCTTGGTACCAGGTTTGTCCGATTCACCAGAAACGGACACATAAGCAGCGGAACCGCCAACACCGGAATCACCAGCCCCGGCAACCTTGCGGAACCCACCCTCCGTCACGTCCGCCGCATGCTCGCCACCGGTCGTATGCACATGACCGCGCACGCCCGGCAAGGTCACCACATGAGCGGTCCGCGGTGCTGCATCAACCAGCGCGGTCAGGTTGCTTTCCGCCTTCGACTGTGCGAATTCCTCAATCGCCTCGCCGGAGGAAATCATCAGCACCACGGCCCACGCAGCCCAGTATTCCTGCACCGCCACCGTCGACGCGATCGCAATAACCGCAAGCAGATCCACACCGACGTGACCGTGCCGCAAATCGTCAATCATGCCGATCACAGTCACCACAATCGTGTACACGACCAGCGCGATCACGATCCACTGCCCGACACCCGGATTGAACGGTCCGAAAGTCAGCGAGACGCCCGCAGCCTCCCACGGACGCCACGAACCCAGCAATGCCAACGGAATCGCGGCAATGATGGCGATCGGCAGCAGCGGAACTTCTTTGCAAATGGAAATGATTCTACGCATGAGAATCTCCTTACGCTCGTATCGGACGCCTTGTTAACCCATCGGCGCCCCGCCTGCGCGGACCATCGATACACGGCGTAAAAAGATATTTCCAGCATAACAGAGCATTGCGATTGCCGCGGTCGTTTGCGTGTGCTTCCGTTCGTCGCGCGCGTTCCGCGCATACGAAAAGGGCCGTGCGATTGCTCGCACAGCCCTTGTTTTCCGCCGTTTTTCGGCTTGTTCAGCGTTTTCCGCGATTACGCGGATTGCGGTTGCGACTTCGCCGTCAGCCTATCGGGTGGCAGCCACCCGTATCGCTGTCGGCATGAACGCCGCACACCGTACGTTGCCGTACGATGCCGCGCATCCGGCTTTACCACAGACCGAACGGATCGAACAGGCCACCACCGTCGCCGTTGTTGCCGTTACCGCCATTCTGGCCGTTCTGGCTGCCGCCATTCTGGCCGTTGCCGTTATCGTCGTTGCCGTTGTTCTGCTGACGCTGTTCCTGCTTGTTGGAGGAGTTCGTCTTGGTCTCTTCCTGGTCGAGCGTCACTTCGAGATCCATGGTGTTGCCGCCGCGCACAACGGTCAGCTTCACCTTGTCTCCCATGGCGGAGGCGCGCACGTAACCGAGCAGCGAATAGTTGTTGTTCACTGCCTTTCCGTTGAACGCCACGATGGAGTCGCCGGCCTTCACGCCGGCCTTGGACGCCGGGCCACCGTCGGTCACGGCCTGCACCTGGGCGCAGCCGCGGGTCACACCGTCCGCTTCCACCGAGGAGCTCTTGATGGTGATGCCAAGCACCACATGCTTCACGGAACCGTTGTCGATGATCTCGTTGGTCACGCGCTTGACGAGGTTCGACGGAATGGCGAAGCCGATGCCGATGGAACCTGCCGTGCCGGACGAGCTTGCGGTGGAGGCGATGGACGAGTTGATGCCGATCACCTGGCCGGCCGCATTAAAGGTCGGGCCGCCGGAGTTGCCCGGGTTGATGGCCGCGTCGATCTGCACGGCGTTGGTGACGATGGCGTTGTTGTCGTCATCGGTCACGGTCACCGGGCGGTTGAGCGCGGACACGATGCCAGTGGTGGCGGTGTCGTCGTAGCCGAGCGGATTGCCGATCGCCATGACGGCCTCGCCGACGGCGAGATTGTCGGAATCGGCGAATTCCGCGACTTTCAGATCGCTCGGCGGATTGTCGAGCTTGATCACGGCCAAATCGGTGGTGGTGTCGGTGCCGACCACCTTCGCGGAATAGACGGCGCCGCTGGCGAGCGTCACCTGAATCTGCTGCGCGCCGGAAATCACGTGGTTATTGGTGGCGATATAGCCCTTGTCGCTGATCACCACGCCGGAGCCCTTGGCTTCGCCGTCGCTGGTCGCCACGTCGATGGCCACCACGGAATCGGACACTTCCTTGGCCACCGCGCTCCAATCGACCGCCGTACCGGACTTCGCCTTGGCGGAACCGGAACCGGACGTATTGGACTTGACGTCGGACAGCGAGCTGGAGGTCGGCACATGCACCCAACCGTTGGTGATCGCGGTGAAGCCGACGCCGAGGCACAGCGCGCCGGACACCAGTGCGGCCACAACGGCGGTGACCACATGGCTGGTCATGCCGGACTTCTGCTTGGTGACGACCGGCGTCTGGTTCGGCTGGTTCGGGAAGCCCTGCCCCGGAGCGCCGAACGGATTGCGGTTGCCCGGTCCCGCAGGGGGCATGTTCGCGCCGTACTGCGGCTGCTGCTGATTGTTCTGCTGCGCGCCGTTCTGCGCGGACGAGCCGCCAAACGGATTGCCGAACGGATTGCCATTGTTCCGCTGATTGCCGGTCGTATACGGGTTGCCGAAAGCGCCGAAGAACGACGAACGGTTGTCCTGCGGCTGACCCTGCTGCTGCGCGCCGTACTGCGGTTGCTGGGCGGTCTGGCCGCTGGCATCGCCAGCCGGCGGCGTCGGCACCGGACCGTACGCGCCGTATTCGGGCGCCGGACGGTACTGTTCGGTCGGCGCATCCTGCGTCGCGTTGTTGATCACCGTGCGTTCACCGGCAGCGGAAGCATAATCCGGCGTATCGTCAGCGGTATTGCCTGCCGTGCCATCCGCCGCGTCCACGGTAGGAAGGGCGGTGGTGGGCTGCTCGCCCGCGTTCGGCACTGCAATCGGTTCGGTAACGGAAGTCTGTGCTTCGTCGGCGACGTTCTCGCTCGGCGTCTGCGGCGCGGTCTGCTGCGTGCCATCCTGCGGCTGGGCGATGTTCTGATCGCTATTATCTTCAGCCATTGTTGCTCCTTATTCGTCTCGCGGCATTCAACATGATCAGCAATCGTGCCGCTCGAACTGCTATCTAAGAGTAAAGATACCTGCTCTGGAAGTTTCCTGAATGTTTGTTGAAAGTAGCAATCGAATCGCTTGGCAGTTTGCTCCATACGATGCCACCGTCGACCGCCGATGGCGCCACCGCGGCAATCGGCGCTATCGCATACAGTTGAGAGCATGACAAGCTTGAACGAACCACAGACCGGCGCGGTGGCGCACGAGACCTCAGCGGCCAACGCGGCAGCCCGCGCAACGCACGACGCAGCAGGCAACACGACCAGCGCGGCATCGACCGAAAACCTTATTGAGCATCCCCGCGGCGCGGAACCCGGCAAGCCCGGCCGCCGCGACGCGTTCTACTTCGAGCAGAAAACCCGCCTGCCAGATGCGGCCGATGGCAAGGGCCGCGGCGGCGCGCGATACGGACGCACCGGCATCATCCACACCCCCCACGGCGACATCCACACCCCGGCGTTCGTGCCGGTGGCCACGCAGGCCGCAATGAAGGCCGTGCTGCCCGAAACCATGAAGGATCTTGGCGCGCAATGCCTGCTGTCCAACGCGTTCCACCTGTATGAACGACCCGGAGAACAGGTGCTCGACGAAGCCGGCGGACTCGCCAAATTCATGAACTGGAACGGTCCGACGTTCACCGATTCCGGCGGATTCCAGGTGCTGTCACTCGGCGCGGGCTTCAAGAAGACGCTCGCCATGGACGTCACCGGCATGAAATCGGACGACGTGATCGCGGAAGGCAAGGAGCGGCTCGCGTTCGTGGACGAGGACGGTGTGACGTTCAAGTCGCCGCTCAACGGCTCGCTGCACCGGTTCTCCGCCGAAATCTCCATGGGCATCCAGCACAAGATCGGCGCCGACATCATGTTCGCTTTCGACGAGCTGACCACGCTGATGAACACCCGCGGCTACCAGGAACGTTCCGTGGAACGCACCTACCGTTGGGCGCAACGCTGCGTGGCCGAGCACAAGAGGCTCACCGAAGAGCGTCTCGGCAAGCCGTACCAGGCGCTGTATGGCGTGGTGCAGGGCGCGAATTATGAGGATCTGCGCCGGCATGCGGCCGAACAGATCGCTTCGCTCGATTTCGACGGCGTCGGCATCGGCGGCGCGATCGAGAAGCGCATCATCGGCGACACCTGCGCCTGGATCTGTGACGCGATGCCGGAAAGCCGTCCGCGCCATGTGCTCGGCATCGCCGCGGTGGACGACATCTTCGCCTGCGTGGAGAACGGCGGCGACACCTTCGACTGCGTGGCCCCCGCGCGTTGCGGCCGCAATGGTGCGATCTTCACGCGCCACGGCCGCTACAACATCAAGCGCGCACAGTTCAAGCACGATTTCGGCCCACTTGAGGAGGACTGCGACTGCTACACCTGCACGCACTATTCGCGCGCATACGTGGACCACGCGCTGCGCGCCCGCGAATTCAACGGTTTCACGCTGGCGACGATCCACAACGAGCACTTCTTCGTGAAGCTGCTCGACGATATCCGAGCATCGATCGACGGCGGCTATTTCAACGAATTCCGCGACGAGACACTCGCCAAGTTCTACGAGAACGGTTCGAAGGGCTGAGCCAGAGGAGCTGGATGGAAGTCGCGGGGCTTGAGCATTTGCTACGCAAACGCGGCTTTTTGAACAAAGGATGACTCCATCGTCTGGAGGTCCACAGGGCCTCCTCCCTCCTCGCGTCGCACCGCTTTGTGCATTCGCTTTGCGAATACGGCGGTGCGACACGCCGATTTGTGCCACAGATAGTAAAGGTGTAAATTAGTCGATTGTCTGCGAGCGTGGCGGAATGGTAGACGCGCTGTCTTCAGGTGGCAGTGAGTGTATGCTCGTGGGGGTTCAACTCCCCCCGCTCGCACTAGCCGAGAAGGGCTGGAATCCAACGATTCCAGCCCTTTTGCTTTATCCAAAACGTATGAAATGTGACAAAAAAGTACTAAAAATGCGCCGAAAGCCCAGCTATCTCAGCAGAAACAGACAAACGGACATCCAAACCCAAAACCAGCACCACAAATGTCCGATTCTCCAGAAAACACAATCCGAATAACCAATTCGGCAGAATCGAACACATAGCCACCCAAAACCACACTTCACGTGACCGGTTGGAAAAACAGATACGTAACGCATTGCAGACCAATCCCATGCGTCCGATTCTGAAGAAAAACGAAATTCGCCGTACGACTTTTCCGCGCACGCAATCGCAAGCATTTCCCGGTATTTCACTGTGAGCATAACCGCGGAATGAGCAGGACACGGAAGAGTTGGGTGAAGTGAAAGGTCAAGGTCAGGAGCCCGGGAGGGTTCCGGATGTGGCAACGAACCCGGTCGCCGGTGTCGCTAGATGGTGACGCCGCAGCGATAATCGCACGGCCGGCTGCCAAGCCGCATTACTCCGCGCACAGAACGCGCATTTGCTTAAGGAGTACCGATTATGGCAATGTTTCCGGCTTTGATGAATGACACGATGTTCTCCGATCTGTTCGACGATCCGTTCTTCGAGGGTTGGCGCAACATGGACCGCGCAGCCGCATGCAATCCGAACATGTCCGCAGGCATGATGAGCACTGATGTGCGTGAGACCGACAAGGGCTACATGGTCGACATCGACATGCCTGGCTTCAAGAAGGACGACATTTCGCTAGACCTGCAGAACGGCTATCTGACCGTTTCCGCGCATCGCAACAGCTCGCACGAGGACAAGGACGACAACGGCCGCTGGCTGCGTCGCGAACGCTACGCCGGCTCTTGCTCTCGTAGCTTCTACGTTGGCGAGGACGTGAAGGATTCCGACATTCACGCCAGCTACAAGGACGGCACCCTGTGCCTGGAAATGCCGAAGCCCGAAGCGCAGCAGCAGGTTGAGACCAAGCATCAGATTGCGATTGAAGGCTGATTTCCAGCTGCCGTACGTCATATTTGCACGTCGTAAGTCACGGTAATCGCTAAGCAAAGCGAAGCCGGACGCCCGTAACTGGGTGTCCGGCTTTTTTGTTTGTCCGCACGCCGCCGCCCGAAAAGCAACGCCCGTCACGGCACTTAACGCACCAAAAACACCATGATGAGAATCATCACGAATCCAACCAAATCGGTCGGTTCGAACACCGCGTCCGTCCATGCCACCGCGGAAATCGTGGCCATCACCGGTTCGCTGGTGCCGAGCATGGTGGCACGCATCGAACCGACGCGCACCACGCCGGCCATGTACAGCCAGAACGCGCCGAATGTGCCGCCGATCACGGTGAACGCCATCAGCCCCACACCCAGCCAATCCAACTGCGGCGCCGTAGCCCACGGCCGCACGAACGGCAGCAGCACAAGCCCGGAAATCAGGAACGCGATGCCGTTGACGGTGAAGTTGCCCCAACGTTCGATGAGCTTGACCGGAAGAAACACCATGGCCGCCGTGGACGCCGCATTGATAGCGCCCCAAATCAGGCCGACCAACGGCAGTTTCAGCGTGGTGAAGTCGCCGCCGGTCGCAATCAGCACGGTTCCCGCGAAGGCGAGCGCCACGCCGATGCCTTCCCGTACGCCGGGCAGTCGCCGCCCGCGCAGGCATACGACCCCCAAGACGAACAGCAGGTTCAGGCTTTGCAGCACGGTCGCGGTGCCGGAGTTGGTCCAGTTGATCGATTCGAGGTAGGCGACCTGCACCAGCAGCACGCATATGATGGCGGTGGCCAGCAGCCGCGGATATGATTTGCGATCGCGTAGCGCGCCGGTAAGCAGTTTCGGCGTCATGATGGCCGAGCAGGTGAGGAAAAGCACGCCGGCTGCCAGTTCGCGCACGCATGCGATCCACAGCGGCGAGGCGTGGTACGTGCCCATGAGGATTTTGGAGACGGTGGCGTTGACGCCCCACAGCACGCCGCCGCACAGGGTCATCGCAATGCCGATAATCAGGTCTTTCGGCGTGCGTTCGAACGTTTTTTCCGCCACTGCGGCTCCTTCCCCTTCACTGTTCGCTCATCGCACACCGTACACGCCGCATGTGTCTTGCAGTGGCAGCCGCTCACAGACTGTCCGCGGGCGCGCTGAGGAAGTCGAGAATCTTGTTCACATACGGTCCGACCACCGTGTTCGGCATGGAGAAGATCTCGTGCAACGACTTGCCGTACCGTATTTTTTCGATTGATCCGCCACCTTCGCGCACGCGTTCCACGAAATCGTCCTGCGGTCCGTTGAGCACCCAAATGTCGCGTCCGGCTTGGAACAGCAGCATCGGGGTTTCGATTGCGCCGCACATGTCCGGTTTGAGTATGGCGCGGGACAGCGCCATCGCCTGATGCGCCCATTCGAAGGTGGCCGCGTTGGTCTGGCATGCCACGTCGTCGACGCGCTGCTTGTGGAACCAGCGAACGCGCGCCTCGGACGCGCCCTTATGCTCGTCGAGATCGAGTTCGGGGGAAAAATCGGTGTGACCGAATACGCGCGCTTTGCCGAATCCCAAGCCGCACAACGCGCCTGTAGCGATGCGTGCGATCCATGTCGGCATGCCGACGACGGGGGCGATCATGGGTGCGGACAGCACGGCCTTGTCGAACAGGCTCGGATAGTGTTCCATCACGGCCGCGCCGATGCCGCCGCCCATCGAATGGCAGTACAGGTTCAGTGGCTCGCCGCACGCGTATTCGCGGCCCACAGTGTCGGCGAAGGCTGCGAAATCGGCCACGTACCGACGCCAATCGTCGATCCACACCAGGCTGGGATTGCTCACGTCGTGTGCGGAATGGCCGTGCCCGCGGTGTTCGAGGATGCATACGGAATAGCCGGACAGCAGGAAGTACCATGCCATCTCGCTGTATTTTCGCGCGAATTCGGTGAATCCATGCGAGATGACCACCACGCCACGGAAGATGCCCGAAGCGCCGTCCTCACGCAGCACGTCGAATTTGTGCGCGTCGTAACAGCAATAGTGCAACCGGCCGGGTTCGTCCAGTTTGGGCAGCGCGTCGCCGTTCCAGTCAACGGTGGCTGGATCCATCCATCCTTCCGTCATGCAGGCGTCCAGCGCGGGCAGCACCTTGCTTTCCATTTCGGCGTCGTAATTCGCCTCGTCGAGCAGCCTAAGAGTCATGCTTTCATCATACGAATCCCACATGAACAGCCTTCAGAGCCCCACGCTTCGGCTCCACGGATCGAACGCGCCTCCTCACTCGTGGACGCGCTCCCCCGTACAATGTCGGTATGAAAATCATGTCATTCTGTGTGTCATTCGTCATGCTCTGCACCATGCAGCCAGCCGGAACGATGGCCCCTTCCAACGGGAAGGCTGCCATCTTCGCCGACGCGGCGAGAGGAACCGCATCCGCCATCATCGACTGCCCGCCGCCGCTTTACTGGCTGTGTGGAAAGTGAGCCATGCGATGAATCCCACGAAATCCGCAGCTCCCATACCAAAAATCCACCGTGTAGCGCTGGTCGACAACGATCCTCGCGCGTTGGAATCGCTGAGCCTTCTCATCGAAGCGAAGGTCCCCACGGCCTACGTGGTGTGGACGGCCACTTCCGGCGACGAAGCGATCGAACGTTGCCAGAGGAACGACGACAATCTCAACCTGCTTGTATTGGACATGTCCATGGAGGGCTTGCAGGGGCCGGCCATCTGCCATCGGATCCGTCTCATGGACAGGCATCTGCCGATTCTGGGCATCACCAGCTTCTCCATCAACAGCTACCGTAGCAGGCTGATGGAAGCCGGAGCGCAGGGACTGATCGGCAAGGAGGATTCCGATCAGCTGGCGAAGGCCATCGAGCGGCTCTGTGGAGGCAACGTTATGGAGGGATTCGAACCTCCCGCCCTGGCCAACGTGCGCATCAGACGCGAGGAGGAGACCTCACCGCGGCTCACCGTGCGCGAGGAGCAAATCATCTCCCTGTGCGCCGACGGCATGCTGGACAGGGAGATCGCCGAACAACTGGACATCTCCGAAAGCACCGTGCGCAAGCATATGCAGGGCATTCTCAAGAAGCTGAACTGCAAGACGGCACGCCAGGCAGTGGCATTGTGGGTGAGATCGCATGCACGCTGAACCCACAAAACCCAGACCCGTAAGCGCCTTCCGCTCCTGGCACAACCATATGCGTGCCGACCATCCGAAACTCTGGCATCCGATCCGCATAACCATCGTGGTCATCACCGTATGGTGGATCCTGTTCTGCCTGCTGCTCGCCCCGACCGACAATCCCGCGGCGATCGTCTGGACCATCATCGAAATCGCGGTGCTGCTGCTGTCACCGTTCTTTCCGAAATCGATGTCGCTGCTGTTTCTGATCATGAGCCAGTCGGGACCTTGGCTCATACCCGGAGCCGACGTCAACTCGCTGCCGGGAATCCTCTACACGTTCGGCATGCTCGCCTACGAAACCAACAACCTTGTGGCGCTGCTGCTGCTCGCTTATTCCATAGGCGACCAGCTGTTCCGTCAACTGGTCCTCGGCACGAGCAACAGCAATCCCGTGGCCATCATCGCCATGGTCAGCCTGGTACTGATGCTCGGATGCGGTTTGCGATGGAACGCGACCATGACCGCCAGCCGCGCGGAGGCGGAGCAGGCGAAGACGCGATTACGGGAGATGGAAAGCCGCAACCACATCGCGGAAGCCATACACGACGCCGTGACGGGAGATCTGTCCGCCGTGGCTTTCGTCGCGCAACGTCGCATCGATGCATTGTCCGGCGGAGACGATGGCGATGGCAGCGCCTCGACGGATGGTGACGACGGCAAGAACGCGGACGAAAGACGCGATGAGCTCGACAAATGGACGCAGGTCAACGATTACATCCTGTCCGCCCTGACCAACGTGCATCGCGTCATCGACGAACTGGATATGGACGTCACCGTCCTTGAGGAGGATGCGGACGGCAAGGCCTTCTCCGACCTGCTCAAAGCCACGATGGCCGACGGCGACCGGCGTCTACGCGCGCTCGGCTTCGACATCACCTCGATCCTCCATGTGGCGGGCGGTGCGCCAAGCGCCTCCCCGAGCCTGGCCGGAATCGCCAATGATCTGCTTCGCGAGACCTACGCCAACATCGCGCGTCATGCCCAGTCCGGCAGCAAAGCCGACCTGTCGGTGATACTCAAGCCGAACGCCGTCGAAATCACGCAGATCAACCAGGAAAGAGCCTTCCCGACGGAGGGCATGCGTCCAGGAGGCCACGGCCTCGCGTATTTCGGCAAACAGCTCGAATCGCATGGCGGCAAACTCGAAACGACGCTTCACGACGGCGAATGGACGCTGTTCGCCTATCTGCCGATTCCGGTGCCCGAAACCCTGCCACCCCTTGCCGGACACCCCGAATCGTGACTGGCTCCGACGGTCGCGAGAAACGAAAGGGTACTACAAAAGGTGCTACACAGATGTGGTACACCCTTACTTGCAGGGGTGTTCACGCCATCCTATCTTCCCTATTGAGAAGGGTTACGCGTCTCCCTGTGACCCGACGGATACTTGGCAGTCCGTCGAATCGCAGGGGGACGCGTTCTTTTTTTCTTCGGTTGTATCGGAACGTCAGTTCCGCCGGAACACCGTCAGACCAGCGCGTCGGCGAGGAAGTCGCGCTGCAGCAGCAACAGGTTGCGCGCCACCGTCTCGTCGTTGGTCATGTGCGTGATGCCATTGAGCGGCAGGAACGTGTGCTTGCGTCCCGCGGCCATCAACGCCTGGCTCAAGCGCAGGCTATTGGCGATCGTCACATTGTCGTCGGCGAAACCATGGATGAGCATGAGCGGACGGCTGAGCTTCGGCGCGTCCGCGACGATGCTGTTGCGCTCGTATGTGGTCGGATCGAGTCCCAGATACCGCTCAGTGTAATGCGTGTCGTACAGCGTCCAGTCGGTCGGCGGAGCGCCCGCGCAGGCCGCGGCGAACGTGTCGGGCGCGTCCAGCACGGCGAGCGCGGACAGGAAGCCGCCGTAGGACCAGCCGATCATCGCCACCTTGTCCAGGTCAGGTTTCGGCATGGAGACACCGGTTTCGGCGGCGAGCGAGGCGATCGCGTCCGGCAGCGCATGCACGGCGTCGACCTGGTCCTCAAGCGTCACGGCTTTCATGTTTTCGTAGATCGCGCGATCCCACTTCGGTCCGCGGCCGGTGGTGCCGCGACCGTCGGCGGTGACCACGATGTAGCCTTGGTCGGCCCACCACTGCGCGTCCCAGTAGAACGACTGGCTTTCCACGACCTGCTGGAAACCGGGGCCGCCGTAAGGCTTCATGAGGACCGGCAACTGGTCGGCATGCGCGTATGCGCTGTCCGCCGACGGCAGGATGACCGCCGCGTACAGGGCGCGTTCGCCGAGGCGGACGAATCGCACGTTCGGCATGAAACCGGGGGTTTCGGCGTGGTTTTCGATCGGCGAAACCACCATCGACATCATGTCGGCGGCGTCGACGCCATCACCATCACCGTCCGTCGTGCGCACGTTCATGCAATGCTGCATCTGCATCGCGGCATCGTCCATGCCACGGCCGGTCACCACGCAACCGTCGCCGGCGCGGCTCATCGTCCACTGTCCGGGAACGTAGGTGAGCGGCTCCCAGTCGCCGTCGTAACGGATCGAGACCACGTCGAAGCTGCGGGCGTCGTGATCGTCCGCGTTGGACTGCCACAGGAACGGCAGATCGGCGGCCGGCAGCAGTTCCGGCGTGCGCTGCACCACGCACAGCACGTCGTTGTCGGTCACGTCGAGCACTTCGCGCACCTGCAGGCCCTTGGGTGTGAATGGCGTGCCGTCCACGGTCAGACGGTTCGTGTCGGCGTCCATGTCGTTCATCGCGCACACGAGACGGCCGTCAGGCGTGTATGCGGGGGTGCCGGCGATCAGGTCGAGCCAGCAGTCGTTGCTATGTTCCTCAAGCACGCGCGTGGTGCCGGGTTCTTCGCCGGGCGCGTATTCGGGGATGGCGATGGAGAAGGTCTCCACTTCGCTGCCGTCCTCGTCGGTGAAGCCGTTTTCCGGCGCGCTCATGGTCACGATAGGCTCGCCCACGTGGACGGCGAGCACCTGGTCGTGCTGCTGAAGCCGGTCCTGCACAAGTAGCAGCGGCTCGTGGCCTTCGGTCCAGCTGACGGCGGCCAGGTATTCGTACGATTCGCGGTCCCATTCCACGTTGTGTGCGATGCCGCCGTAGTAGCAGCCGTCCGTATCGTAGCCGAGTTCCAGCAGCGTCAGATGCACGTCGGCGTTGGCCGTCATCGCCTGCGGATAGCGGCGGGCCTGCGCGGGTTTCGTCGGATCGGCCGGGTCGGCGATGTACCAGGTCTGCTCGTGGGATGCGTCGAAGGTTTCGAAGAGCACATACTTGGAATCAGGCGACCACCAGAAGCCGTCGTAACGGTCCATTTCCTCACCTGCGGCGAATTCGGCGAGACCGATTTTCCATTCGCCTGCTTGCGATTCGGCCGCGTCGCTTTGCGCGTCATCTTGCGTGCCGTCCTGCGTATCGGCAACGTCGTCAGCGTCGTCTTGCGGAACGGACGCGACGATGGACACCGCATCGCCCGCGTCTTCGGCTGCGTCCGTCGTGTCCGACACGTCCGCAAGATCGACGTCCACCAAATACGTGCCGGTCGTATACATGATATGTCGTCCGTCGGGGCTGATGCGCGGGTTCAGCACCGGCTTGAATTCCGGTTCGTCGATGGCGATGCCGCGCGTCATGCCGGCCGCGATATCCGTCAGGAACAGCTGGCCGTTGATGGTGAACGTCACGCGGTTGCCGGCCGCATCGACCGAATAGCCGACGATGCCGGAACCACCTTCACGCGCACGTTCGCGGCGCGCCTTTTCCTCAGCCGGCACATCCTCGGCGTCGGCGTCAGCCAGCAGCGTACGCGGATCGGCAAGCAGAATCTCGTCGGTATCGCCATCGCTGCCGATCACGCTCATCCACAGGGAGGTGACGGTGTCCTCCGGACCGTCCGAACGCAGGAACAGCGCACGCGAACCGTCGCCGATCGCGCGGGCGGAACGTGGCGCGCCGCAGGTGAATCGCAAGGTACGGGCCTTCAGCCCAGGAAACTCATCAATCGCATCATTCATACCTTCCAATCTACCGACCGTCACGCACCACTCGCCGCCAATACCCCGGACACAACCCCCTTCACATGAAATTTTTGCAAGCAAGTAGCCTTCGAATTGGCGCTCGGCAGGCTACAGCGTAGGATAGTCAAGGACAGAAAGGGACAAGTATGAGTGTTCTCGACCGATTTGAGAAGAGCGTGGAAGGCGCCGTCAACGGGGTTTTCGCGAAGTTCGGGTCTAAAGACCTGAAGCCCGTCGACCTTTCCAGCGCTCTGGAACGCGAGATCGACAAAGAAGCCATGCCCGTCACGCGCGATCGCACCGTAGCCCCGAACGAGTACCGTTTCAAGCTCAGCACTCCGGATTTCAACAACATCGTCGAGTGGGGCGCCGAAACGCTCGCCAATGAACTTGCCGACAACCTCACCCAGTATGCGAAGAGCCAGAACTACGCGTTCGTCGGCCCGGTCGTGGTGATCTTCGAAGAGGATCTTGAACTTTCCAAGGGCGATTACCGGCTTTCCAGCGAATCCGTGCAGGGCAACACCGTGCCGGTCACGACCGACGCGCAGACCGAGGATTGCCCGATGCTGGAGATCGGCGAGCACCAGTATCTGCTCACCGAGGAAAAGACCATCATCGGCCGTGGTTCTGATTGCGACATCGTCATCGACGACCCCGGCATCTCCCGTCGTCACATGGAGATCGACGTCACCGACAACGGCAACACCGTCATCGCCCGCGACCTGAACTCCACCAACGGCATGTACGTCGAAGGCCATCATGTTGAGGCGGCAACGCTGCTCGACGGCAACACGATCACCATCGGCCGAACCCGCATCCTGTACTGGGCCTCCTCGCAGGAGCAGGAGTAATCAGCCCCAACCTGGAGAGCCGCCTTTTATGCTCACTGAATTAACGTTTGCGATCCTCAAGTACGGGTTTCTCGTACTGCTCTGGATCTTCGTGGCCTGTACGGTACGTTCGCTGTACAGGGATATCGAAACGCTCAGCCCGCGCAAGTCGCGGGCTCATCGTCGTAAGGAGCGTGCCGCGCGCAAGGCCGTCGAATCGCCTGCGCCCGTAGCCGCCGCAGCCCCTTCGGCAAGCGCCGCAACCAATGCCAAACCAACTCTGCTGGTCATTATCGATGGCCCCCTTGCCGGCAGTTCCGTCCCTCTGGCCGGCAACACCATCACACTTGGCCGTTCCGCTTCGAACACCGTGGTGCTGGATGATGAATTCGTTTCCTCCCACCATGCGCGCGTCTACACCGATCCCGCCACCGGCCGTTGGGCCATCGAGGATCTGGGATCCACCAACGGCACCGTCGTCAATCATCAGCGTCTGAACGCGCCGATGATTCTTGGCGCGCGCGTGCCTGTGCGCATCGGTGCGACCACCTTCGAATTGAGGTGACGTTTTTGCCGACTTCCACCGCTTCGCAACAATTGTTCATGTATTCCACCGTCGTCTCCGACGTGGGCACCGTGCGTTCCAACAACCAGGATTCCGCGTTCGCCGGCGAGCATCTCATCGCCATCTGCGACGGCATGGGCGGGCATGCCGGCGGCGACACCGCCTCCACCATCGCCATCCGGTCGCTGGCGCACATCGAACAGGACAATGTTGACGGCGACGTGCAGGTCGTCTCCCATATGATGGCGACTTCCGTCATGGCCGCGCACGACGCGATCGTCGGCAAAGCCAAGCGTGAGCGTCGTCTTGCCGGCATGGGCACCACCGTCACGTCCGTGGCGCTGGTCGCCGGCTGCTGGGTATTGGCGCATATCGGCGATTCCCGCGCGTATCTGCTGCACGACGGCCATCTGGTCCGCATGACCAGCGACCACAGCTACGTGCAGCATCTCATCGACACCGGCCGTATCAGCGAGGCCGAGGCGCGCAACCATCCGCAACGCAATGTGGTGATGCGCGTGCTGGGCGATTTCGACATCGATTCGCGCCCTGACATCGCCATCCGCAAAGCGCATCCGAGCGACCGTTGGCTGCTGTGCTCCGACGGCCTGTGCGGCGTGCTGGAGGATTCCACGCTTGAAGAAGTGCTGTCCACCTGCGCCGATCAAGAGGAGTGCGCGCAGCGGCTCGTATCGATGGCGTTGCGTGCGGGCAGCACCGACAACGTCACCGCGGTGATCGCCGACGCGACGCTCGCGCTCGACGCGGACGCGTTCGACCTGCCGCATCAGACGCCGCTGATCGGCGGCGCGGCCAGCGCAAGCTTGGAAACCATCGCGGACATCGTCAACGAACCGGTCGCTTCCGCCCCGCCTCTGCGCGAAGGCAAACAGTCGCCGGCGGCGCGCGCCGCGGCCCTGCGCAGCGGCAAGGATCCCAACGAGGAGCCGAAACAGCCGGAACAGCGCGTCGCGCAGCCGTCGTCGGTCCGCGAAGACAATGGCGACCGTGTCAATACCGATACCGGGGAAATTCCGATTGTGCAGAAGCGCAACGGGCGTATTTCTGCCGATCCGAACGATCCGGAAGTCGCCAAGGCGATTCGCAACGAACATATCGAGGAACGTAAGACGAAACGGTCGCGCAAATTCCGCAACCGCATCATCACCATACTCATCATCATTCTGGTGCTGCTTGGCGTTGCCGGCGTGGGCGTGGGCACCTACCGTTGGAGCCAAACCAAGTACTACATCGGCGACAACAACGGCAAAGTGGCGATTTTCCAAGGCGTGCCGACGAGCATCTTCGGTGCCAAACTGTCACATGCCGTCACCGACACCAATATGAAGACCAGCGATCTGCCGCCAAGCTGGCGCGAACAGCTTGACCAGGGCATCTCCTTCGACACATACGGCGAAGCGAAAAGCCATACCCGTCTGATCAAAAAGCAGCTGAACGATGCGAAGCGCAAGCAAGAGGCGAAGCAGCAGGAGAAGGCCGAAGCCGAGCAGAAGGCGAAGGACGAAGCAGCCGCCAAGCAGAAGCAGCAGGAGGAAGCGGCGAAAAAGACCGCCGATCAGGCCGCGCAGACCAACAAGTCGGGCGGTGACAAGTCATGATCGCAACACGCTTGAGACAGCTTGGCATGCTGCTGTTCAGCATGCTGCTGTGCGCGGTGGCGTTCTTCCAGATGTTTGAACGCACCACGAACGGCTTCCCGCAAAACTATGTGTGGATGCTCGCGTTCGTAAGCGCGCTGTTCCTGACCGCCTGGGGTCTGCTGCTGCGATTCCAGCCGCACGCCGACCAATCGGTCATGTGCTGCGTGCTGGTATTGACGGGCATCGGCGTCACGATGATCGCACGCCTCGACCAAGACACCAAAACCACAGTGGCGTTCCGACAGTTGCTTTGGTTGGCGATCGCACTGGTGTTTGCCAACCTGCTGGTGGTGTTCATGAGGGATTACCGCGTATTGCGGCGATTCTCGTACGTCAGCATGGTGATCGGCATCGTGCTGTTGCTGTCGCCAATGCTGCCGGTGGTCGGTTCCGAACAGTACGGCGCACGCATCTGGGTGAAGATTCCCGGCTTGGGATCGTTCCAGCCGAGCGAATTCGCCAAACTGTTCCTGGCGTTCTTCTTCGCTTCGTATCTGTTCGACCATCGCGACCAGCTTGCCGTCGGCGGAAAGAAGATTCTCGGCATCCAACTGCCACGCATCAAGGATATGGGACCGATCATCGTGGTGTGGATCGTCTCCATGGGCGTTCTGGTCCTGCAGCATGATCTGGGCACGTCACTGATGTTCTTCGCCATGTTCGTGTCCATGCTGTACGTGGCCACCGGGCGTAAAAGCTGGATCGTCATCGGATTCATCGCCTTCGCCGCCGGCGCGGTGGCGGCGGCAAGCATCTTCAGCCACGTCGGCTCGCGTGTGGACGCCTGGCTCCACCCGTTCTCCGCGGCTCAATACAACAAGGAATACGGCGGCTCATACCAGCTCGTCACCGGCATTTTCGGCTTGGCTTCCGGCGGTCTGATGGGCACCGGCCTCGGTCAGGGCCACCCGTCGATCACCCCGATCGCAAATTCCGACTACATTTACGCGGCATTGGGCGAGGAGCTGGGATTGACCGGCCTGATGGCCATTCTCATGCTGTATCTGCTGATCATCGCAGCCGGCATGATCACCGCGATGAAAATCAAGGACGGCTTCGGCAAGCTGCTTGCGTCCGGCTTGGTGTTCACCATGGCCTTCCAGGTGTTCACCGTGGTCGGCGGTATCACGCTGGTCATTCCGCTGACCGGTCTGACGCTTCCCTACATGGCGGCCGGCGGTTCGTCGCTGATCGCAAACTACATGCTGGCCGCGCTGCTGATCGTCATCTCCAATTCCGCGAACAGGCCGGAATCCGAGATCGACAGCGACACATTCCAGCAGGAAGCCGTCAGGGTGTTGCGCGAACGCGAGCGGAACCGTCGTACCGAAATCGCCGGCAATACGCGTTCGGGTGCGGCGAAGGCTTCGGCCATCCCGGCCGTGCGGGCAAGCCATGCGGGCGCAGCCGGGCAAGCAGGTCATGCCGTGCCCGCCAATCGAACCAGCCAAGCCGGCCACACCAGCCAAGCCGGCCAGACCGATCAATCCAATCCGACGATTCCGATAACCGGAGTCCTGCCGACGATCGACCAGCAAGGAGCATCGCATGAATAAGTCGCTCCGCCAGCTGTTCACCATCGTGGTGGCCTTGTTCGTCATTCTGGGCATGTCCACCACCATCATCATGGCCATCCGAGCCAACCAGCTCACCAACGACGCACGTAACGTCCGCGCGCTGTACCACGAATACGGCGCACCGCGCGGGTCCATTCTCGCCGCGGACGGATCGGTCATCGCAAAATCCGATCCTTCCAACGATTCGTTCTCGTACCAGCGTTCCTATTCCGCCGGCGAACTGTATGCGCCGGTCACCGGATTCTTCTCCATCAGCCAGCATGGCTGGAGCGGCGTCGAAGCGTCCCGCAGCTCGCTGCTGTCGGGCCAGTCGGAGCAGCTGCTCTGGCAGCGGTTCAAGTCGCTGTTCACCGGGCAGGAGAACAAGGGCGCCAATATCGAAACGTCCATCGATCCGAAGATTCAGCAGGCCGCATACAACAGCCTCGGCAGCACGGATGGCGCCGCAGTGGCCATCGAGCCGAAAACCGGCCGTATCCTCGCCATGGTCAGCACGCCCAGCTACGACCCGAACCAGCTGGCCAGCCATGACATGAGCCAGGCGAACAGCAACTACGGCGTGCTGTCCCAGGACGCCACCAATCCGATGCTCAACCGAGCCACTTCGCAGCTGTATCCTCCGGGGTCCACGTTCAAAACGGTGGTGGCCGCCGCGGCTTTGGAAACCGGCCAATACCAGCCGGATACGCAGATTCCGGCAGGAGCAAGCTACACGCTTCCCGGCACCGTCACGCAACTGACCAACGCCGTACCGCAGGCCGACGGCGCTGACGGCAAGATCTCCATGGAGGACGCGCTGGCGTATTCGTCGAACACCGCGTTCGCCCAGTTGGGCGTGTCGTTGGGCGACAACGCCGTCTCGTCCATGGCCAAGAAACTTGGTTTTGACAGCCCGATCACCGTGGACGGTTCCGATTACACCGGAACCCCGTGGGTGTCGGTCACGTCGAAGTTCCCCACCGACATCAACGACGACAAGCTCGCATTGGCGTCTATCGGCCAGGGAGACACCGTGGTGACACCGTTGCAGAATGCTATGGTGGCCGCCGCCATAGCCAATGATGGCAAGCTTATGCAGCCCACGCTGGTCGACCGCGTGCGTTCCGCCGACTTGTCGGTCATTTCGCAGACCAAGCCCACGGTCATGTCCCATGCGTTCAGTGCGGATACGGCCAACAAGCTCACCCAGATGATGGAGGCCGTGGTCACCAAGGAGAACACGAATCTGGCCATCAACGGCGTGCAGGTGGCCGTCAAGACGGGTACCGCGCAGATTGGAAACGGCAATACGTCCATCGACGGCTGGGTAATCGGATTCGCACCGGCGGACGATCCGAAGATCGCGGTGGCGGTCGTGGTGCATAACGTGGATCTGTACGGCTCGTTCGCGGCAGGACCGATTATGAAAGCAATGATGCAGGAGGCGCTGGCAGAATGAAACTGGTTGAAGGACAGCTCATCCACCGACGCTACAGGTTGGATTCCCGCCTGGCCCAAGGTGGTATGGGTGAAGTGTGGAAAGGCTATGACATCCAACTTGGACGTCCGGTGGCCATCAAGGCGCTACGTGGCGATTTGGGCGTCACCCAGGAGGCCAAACTGCTTCGTCTGCGCGCGGAAGCCCATAATTCCGCCAATCTTGCGCATCCGAACATCGCTGCGCTGTTCGAATATTACGAGCATGACGGCATCGGATTCCTCATCATGGAATACGTGCCGAGCAAGTCGCTTGCAGACCTGTACCACGAGCAGAACGGCCCGATGGACCCGATCAAGCTGCTGCCGATTCTCATTCAGACCGCACGCGGCCTGTTCGTCGCGCATTCCCATGGCGTGATCCACCGTGACGTGAAGCCGGCGAACATCATGGTGTCCGATTCCGGCGAGGTGAAGATCACCGACTTCGGCGTCTCCTACTCCACCAACCAGGAGCAGATCACGCAGGACGGCATGGTCGTGGGCACCGCGCAGTACATTTCCCCGGAGCAGGCGCAGGGCAAGCATGCCACGCCGCAATCCGATATCTATTCGCTTGGCGTCGTCGCCTATGAGGGCCTGTGCGGACACCGTCCGTTCACGGGCGCCACACCGGTCGACATCGCCGCAGCACATGTCAATAATCCGGTTCCGCCGCTGCCCGACACCGTCGATGTGCAGTTGCGTGAATTCGTCATGTCGATGTTGGCCAAGGACCCGCTGGACCGTCCGAAGGACGCGCTGGTGGTGTCACGCACCCTGTCCCGCATCGAACGCCGTCTGCTCGACCAGCAGACGCAGCTGGCCGACACGATGGTCGTCTCTTCGGGAGGAAGGCTTCCCCGACGTGTGGTCAGCAAACCCCATATCTCCGTGAGCAATGATTGGAAGGAACAGGGATGAACATCAACATGCCTACCTCTCTGGCCGGGGGCCGTTATCAGCTCGGCCAACTCGTCGGCCGTGGCGGCATGGCCGAAGTGCATGTGGCGACCGACACGCGTCTGGGGCGTACCGTCGCCGTCAAGATCATGCGCGCCGATTTCGCCACTGACAGCATCTTCCTTGAGCGTTTCCGCCGTGAAGCCCATTCCGTCGCGCAGATGAACAACCCGAACATCGTGAACATCTACGATTCGGGCGAGGAAACCGTCACCACGGAAACCGGCGAGATCGAGCATCTGCCGTATCTGGTGATGGAGTACGTCAAGGGTCAGACCCTGCGTGACATCCTCAAGGTGAATGGCGCGCTGAGCCAGCGCGACGCCGAGCAGGTGATGATGGGCGTGCTCAACGCGCTCGAATACTCGCACCGCATGGGCATCATCCACCGCGACATCAAGCCCGGCAACATCATGATTTCCGAGCAGGGCGTGGTCAAGGTCATGGACTTCGGTATCGCCCGCGCGATCGACGATTCCGCGGCCACGATGACGCAGTCGCAGGGCGTCGTCGGCACCGCGCAATACCTGTCTCCGGAGCAGGCGCGCGGCGAAAGCGTCGACATGCGTTCCGACCTGTATTCCGCCGGCTGCGTGCTGTACGAAATGCTCACCGGCCGGCCGCCGTTCACCGGCGATTCGGCGGTGGCGATCGCCTACCAGCATGTGTCGGAAGTCGCCACTCCCCCAAGCACGATCGTGCCGGGCCTGCCGAAGATGTGGGATTCGATCTGCGCGAAGGCGATGGCCAAGGATCGGCAGAACCGTTACGCCACCGCTTCCGAGTTCAAGAACGATCTGCTGACGTTCATGAACGGCGGTGTGCCGATGGCTGCCGCGTTCAACCCGTTGACCGACCTGACCAACATGAAGGCCCGCAAGCAGGCCGAAATGGATGCCGCCACCGTGCCCATGGCGCCGGCGACGGATGCGCCGACGCAGGCGTTCAACCCGGTCACCGGCCAGTTCGAGGCCGTGCCGAATCCGAATGGCGGAGTCGAAACGAAGACCCGTGCGGAACAGCGTGCCAAGGCCGCGCAGGAGCGCAAGAAGAAGCAGATCATCATCGCTTCCGTAATCGGCAGCATCGTTGTTTTGCTGGCCGTCATCGGTATTTTCTTCGCGTTGAACGGGCATAAGAACACTGCGGATCTGGTGTCCGTGCCGGACTTCACCGACACGTCGAACATTTCCCAGGCGCGTGTGGAAGAACAGCTTAAGGCCCTTGGTCTGAAGCTTGACGCCCGTGACGATTCCACGTCCAGCCAACCGAAGGGCACCATCACCAAGCAGAACCCGAAGGGCGGTAAGAAGGTGGCAAAGGGCTCCACCGTCTCCGTATGGTTCTCCACCGGCCCGCAGGCGGTCAGCGTGCCTGACGTGTCCGGCAAGACGCAGGAGGAAGCGAAGGGCATTCTTGAGGCGGCAGGCTTCAAGATCGGCAATGTCATGACCGTGGACAGTGCCTCCATCGAGAAAGACAAGGTGGTGAACACCAATCCGGCCGCGCATTCGAAGCAGACCAAGGGCACCATCATCACGCTGTACATTTCGTCCGGCATGACCAAGATTCCGGATGGTCTGGTAGGCCAGGCCAAGGATTCGGTCATCGCGCAGCTCAAGCAGGCTGGTCTGACGCAGATCACCATCGAAAGCGAGTATTCCGATTCGGTGCAGTCCGGTGCAGTCACCCGCATCGATCCGGGTTCCGGCAGCACCGTCGAGGCGGGAACGGCCGTGACCATCTGGGTGTCCACCGGCAAGCAGCAGGTGAGCGTGCCGTTTGTTGCCAACTCCACACTTGCCGAAGCAAAGAGCATTTTGGAGGCTGCCGGATTCCAGGTAAGTGTCAACGGGCCACAGGATGATGACGCGACCGTCGTGTCGATGTCGCCGAATGGCGGCAGCCAGGCCGACAGCGGATCGACCATCACGCTGACCACCAAGAAATCGTCCAGCGACACGAACAACACCGACACGAACAACAACGGCAACACCAACAACCAGCAAGGCAACTAACAAAATCAGGGGAGGGAGCGGCTCGAAGCCGCTCCCTCCCCTTTCTCTTTCCCTCAAAAAACAAAAGCAGCCGAAGGCAGCTCCATAAAGCCAAAGGAGCTTTGCTTCCCGCAGGTCCTGTTCACGACCGTAAGCTTGGCCGAACGGCCTTGAGTGTGTCGTGAACAGGACCTGCGGGAAGCAAAGCGGCGCCGCAAGCAAACAAAAGCAAGCAACAGCCATCGCCGTCACTCACCACTCTTCATCACTCACTCATTCATCGCAAAAAATCGCAATTCAGCAAGCTCAAAAAAGAAAACTACTCGCTCACCTTAGGCTGCAATCCAATCGACTTCTCCACTGCCGACTCCTGCCCACACACCTTAAGCCAGTTCGCCAACAGCCGATACCCGTCCTGGGTCATGACGGATTCCGGATGGAACTGCACCGCATACATCGGCTTGTCGCGATGCTTGATGCCCTGCACGATATGATCGTCCTGCGTCCACGCGGTCACCACCAGCTCGTCCGGCACGGAATCCGGTTCGACAGCCAGGGAATGGTAGCGCGTGGCGGTCATCGGATTGGCCACGCCGTCGAAGATCTCATCGTCGATATGCTCCACCAAACTGGTCTTGCCGTGCATGATGGTCGGCGCGTGGCTCACTGTGGCGCCGAACACTTCGGCCAATGCCTGCATGCCGAGGCACACGCCGAACATCGGCTTGTTCTGCGCCGCGCACAGGCGAATCATGTCCTCACTAGCGCCGGATTCCGATGGAGCGCCAGGACCGGGGGAAATCAGCACACCGTCGTAGTCGTCGATCACGCCCGGGGCGGACGGGTCGATCGCATCGTTACGTACCACGGTCACTGTGGCACCAAGCGTCTTCACATAGCCGACAATCGTGTAAACGAACGAATCGTAGTTGTCCACGACCAGAATGCGTGCGGAATCGGTCATCATGCTCCAATCAACGTTTGAACAGCAGTGTACGTGCGTTCCGTGCCGCAGCAACGTCCGCGTCTCACGCAGCGGCAGCCTTTAGATGGCCGTGTAGTTCGACATCTCCTGCAGCATCGGAATAGTCGACGCGGCCCACGGGAACAGCCATTCGAAGCACGATGCGGCCGCTGCGAAAACCAGCAGCAGCACCAGCAGCAGACGGATCGGCAGCACGCCCGGCTGCAGTCGCACCAGGCTGCCGTACAGGCTGAAATCGGCCTTCTTTCGTCTTCCTGCGCGCACGTCGGCGAGATACGGCCATCGCCAGGCGACGGCGGCGGAAATAAATATGATCACGTATGCGGCGAGCGCGCCGAAGATCCACGGTTTCAGCGTATCGATCGACGACAGGAACGACGACTGTTCGTTGTTGACGAATTTGACTGTGCCGTTGGCGTTTTGGGAGGCCAGTTCCTGTGGGATGCCGTCGGCGACCTTCGCCCAGTAGGAGAATTCGGCGTAGCTGATCCAGCGGTGCGTCGGCGTGGAGTATTTCGGTTCGCAGGTGGTCATGGTCAGCATGCGTTTGGTCGGTGCTGCGCCGGGGTTTTCGGGGTTGGCCGCCACCACTTCGGTCTGTGTCGGCAGCACGATTTTGTAGCTGGTGTAGTGGTACACGTACCAGTAATCCTGCGTGCGGACGATGATCGGGTCGCCTTCCTGCAGTTTGTCGACGTCGCCGAGCGGCTGCCCGTAGCCGTTGCGGTGGCCGGCGAAGGCGAAGTTGCCGACCTGGCCGGGCATCTGCGAATCCGTGTAGTGGCCGAGGCCGTGCTTGTTGAGCTGTGTCAGGTCCGTGCCTTCCACCAGGTTGCGCTGCCATTGGCTGCCGAATCGCGGTACGTAGATTTGGGCGATGAGTTCGCCTTCCGTGGCGCTTTGCGGCTGTACAGGCGGGTCACCCTGCTGTGCCTTCGCCACGGTGACGTTGCCGGACTTTCCTGGATCGGACCAGGATACGGATTGGCGGGTTTCGATCTGGTTATGCTCCGACTGCACGCCCGTCCACCACATCTGCCATGCGATGTACAGCGCGCAGATGGCGGCGGCGGTCAGCATGAGTTCGGCGAGGATGCCGAGTATCGTCCACAGCGCGCTTTTGGTGCGTCCGCCACGGCTTGCCACATGTTTCATCGATTGTTATTTCCCCTCTTGCGAGTCGCCGTTCTTGTCGTTTTCGAGCGCTTTCGCATACTGCAACGGCTGCTGCAACGCGTCGGTCGCGTCGAAATGCAGTTTCGTTTTCTCGTCGACCTGCCATCCCAGGCCGAACGCGCTCACGTACTGCTTGTAGATGGACACTTCCTCGGAATCGTCGAGCGCTTTTCTCATGCCCTCCACTGGTCCGATCGCCGAGATTTTGAACGGCGGCGAATACTTCTTGCCTTGCAGCAGCAGCACGTTGCCGGAGCAGCGTACGGCGGAGTTGAACAATACGCGCTGGTCCATGATCTGCATGGATTCGGCGCCTCCCGCCCACAGCGCGTTGACCACGGCTTCGATGTCCTGCTGGTGCACCACGTAATCGTTGATGTTGGCGCTGGATCCGTTGGCGTCGACCATGTTCTCCCATAGCGGCGAATCGTCGAGCGTCACCACCAGTCCCGGGCCTTCCACGGCGGGGAGCATGGTGCCGTTGCCGGCGCTTTCGCTGTCTTGCGATCCGTCGGCGTTCTGGCTGTCGAGTGTTTTGCTCAGATCGTTGACTCTGGTGCTCAGCGCATCGATTTCGGACCGTAGCGAGTTCACTTTTTTCACGCGCTGTTCCACGAGTTCGGCGGTATCGTTGCTCACCACCACGGAACGGTTGACGCGCAGGTTGGTGGACAGCAGGAATCCGGAGAACAGCAGCACGAGGAACGCCGCGACGCCGGCCGCCTTCGACCGTTTCGCGCTGTGCTTTCCGGTATGCTTCGCCATACGCGCCTTTCCAAACCTGCCTGAATCCGCCGGGTTTCACTGAACAATTGTCCTGATTTTGAACAGTTTTACGCCGTGAGTTCGCCGCTTTCGAGTCTACCCACTATTATGACTTTTAGCCTATTAAAGGAGACTATGCTGATGGCTGACGAAGAGCTGCACGAAACCACCGCGGATGACCAGAAGGATCTGCAGTCCGCCGACGACACCGCTGCCGTCGAGGAAACCACCGAAGATGTCGTCGACAAGACTTCCGTTGACGAGGACCAGTCCGACGATGACGATCTCGATATTCCTATGGACCGTGTCGAAGCGGTGCTGAACGCCACCGTTGATAAGGATTCGCTGTCACCGCAGATGCAACGCATGATGAACCGTCAGGCGGAGAACACCCGCCGTGTGGAGGAAAGCATCAAGGGCACCAAGTCCAACCCGCGCTGGTTCGTGCCGCTGTTCTGCGCGCTGATGATCATCGGTCTGGTGTGGGCCGTGGTCTACTACCTGACCACCGATTATCCGATTCCGCACATCGGCGCTTGGAACCTGGCCATCGCGTTCGCAATCATCATGGTCGGTTTCATTATGACCATGTGGTGGCGCTGAGTCGGTTTTCTCCGTTTCGCCTATCCCATCGAGGCTTATTCAAAAGACGCCGGGTTCTTTGCGATCCGGCGTCTTTTTTCATCCGCTTCATCCGCTTCATCCACTTTGCTTACCGCGTCTGCATCGCCCCGCTTCAGCTTTAGGCAAAGCGGTTGCCCGTGGGCCGGAAAGCCGCCGCTTGCCCGTCGATTATTTGATACTTACCCGCCGATTATCTGCTGATTTTTGCCGTCCGAATCAGCACGTGGTCGCCGCCTTGGATGGTGGTGCCGAACAGGTAGGCGTCGCCGCCGTCGGCGAGCTTGAGTTTCTTGCGCAATTGCGGCGCGGTGAGTGGGAAATTACGCACGGCGATGTTGGCACGGTCCAAGCCGGACAGCAATCGCTTCAGCTCCTTCTTACCCATACCGCCGATCGTTTCGATCGCAAAACCGCGCCCCGGAAAACCATCGACCGGCTCGTCCGATACGAACAGGTGGCTGCTCGGGCCGATCTGCACCGCCCCGAATCGCGCTTCCACCACGTCGAAGCAGCCGGCCTTCATGATCGACGCGTTCGGCTCGTACAGGTAACGCAGCTCGTGCGGCAGCGGCGCGTCCCCGATGCGCAGGCCGCGCGTATAGGCGGCCGCATCGTAGTCGAGCCGCTGATCGTCGTTCACGCAGTACACGTGCGGCGCGCGCGTGTCTGCCGCTGCGGCATCGGACGTTGCCCCGGCAGCCTTGCCGTCCAGCACCAGAAGCAGTTCCTTGCATTCGTTGCCGGTGGAGACAATGTGCACTTCGGCCACAGTGCCCGCGAAATCGTCGACCGCCTTGCGCCAGTCGAGCATCGGCGACAGTTTGATCATCACATATCGCGCCTTAGCCAGCAGCAGATCGCGCAGCGCCAGCACGTCGGGCGTGCAGTCCTCGATCGCGTAGGTGCGGGCGCCGTGCTCGTCGCGGCGGGCCGGGTCGATGTAGATCAGCTGCGCCGGCTCCATCGCACGTAGGTATTCGACGCCGTCGCCGCACACCACCTGTGCTTGCGTGAGGCCCAGCGCCGCCATATTGTGCGCGGCCAGTTCGCATAGATGCGATTGGCGTTCCACGTACGTGGCGTGACCGAATCCGCGGGCGAGATATGAGAAATCGACGCCGAATCCGCCTGTCAGGTCCGTCATGGTCGCGTCGTTGGCCGTCTGTCCCGCCGATTGCGGCAGAGATCGCAACAGACGCCGGGCGATTTCGGCCTTGTATTGCGCTGTGAACTGCGATGAGCACTGTTCCATGGAAATATGCGCGGGATAGACGATATCCGCGCAGGCGGCCCATTGCGGCAGTTTGTTGCGGGCGATTTGCCAGCCCGCGATCTGGTCGAGCGCGGCCGGCAGGTCGAGGTCCGCCGTCCGTTTGGTTTTGAGCGCCAGGTCACGCACGTCTTCATTGCGATGCGCCTCGGCGAAGGCGCGCGTCACGTCGTTGAGCAGTGGTCCGTCACTCATGGTTCCTCTCCCCTTCTTCGCAAGTATCTGCCATGTCGCACGCATATCGTCGCACGCGTATCCTGCGTCCGTGGCGCATCGGTATTGCGTCCTTGTCGATTGCCTTCGTCATCTTATCTTTCCTGTGGATAACAAGTGGACAAATGTGGATGAATGTGGATAACGCCCATATTTTGTGCCTGAGTCAACGTCGCACCACGAAATATCGGCGGCGATTTTCCCCATTTTTGTGGGGTGTGGATATCGGTTATCCACAATTTTCACATAGGAAATTCCTTATGTTCCGCCATTTTGTGAATATCCTTGTGGATAATCCACCACGTTATCCCCGACTTACCCACAGGTTTGACCTCACTTATCCACAAAGTTATCCACGGATGTGGAAAACTACATGTGTGTAGTTCCCGCATTACTGGTACAGAAGTGACATATGCATCAGCGGATTGCCGGCGTTGCATCCCACGATGATCGCCACGACCACCACGAACACCGTGATGCCGTACACCGTGGTGCGCCACGTCAGGCTTTTGCCGCGGAACGCATGCAGGCCGGTGACCAGCAGCCACGCAAGCACGCCGCCGACGATGAATCCGCCGACATGCGCCTGCCATGCAATGCCCGGCGTGATCACCGGCATCAGGAAGTTGATCAGCATCCAAATCAGCATCGAACGAATATCGATGCCTATTCTCCTGTACACCACCAGAATCGCGGCGAACAGGCCGAACAGCGCGCCGGACGCGCCATATGCGGCGGTCATCCATCCCGACGGCGAGCACACGGCCCACACCATCAGTCCGGCACCGCCGCCCAATCCGGACAGCACGTACAGCGCGAGGTACGGCCAATGCCCCATCATGCGTTCCAGCACGGGCCCCACGCACCACAAAGTAAGCATGTTGAACAGGATGTGCCACAGCGAGGTCGGCTGGTGCAGGAACATCGAGGTGATGAAGGTCCACGGGTGCCGGACGGCCGTGGCGGGCAGCAGCATGCCGGCGTTCACGAACGCGTTGCCGCCTTCGGGCCAGACGAGGAAGAGAACCGCTTCGATGGCCCACACCACGATGCAGATCGCCATGATGGCGGTGGTGATGACCGGGTCGCCGTTGCGCCACCGGTATCGCAGCGATCGGGCGGAGAACAGATCCTTGAACGATGGGGAATCGGGAAACAGACTGAATCGTTGGTATGCCATAGCTCAACACTACCGGCACATGCGGTATTTTCCGGCGCGTAAATCCACCCAATCGACACATTCCACGAATTAAGATAGGGAACAGAGCTGGCTTGAACGAGCAGGTCAGCCAGTGTTTGGAAACCTTGAAAGGAGCCGTCATGGAGAACAAGTCTTCTAACGGTTGGAAGTTCTTCGCACTGCTCTTCGGAGCTTTGCTTGCTGGCGTCGTCGGTCTGTACATCTACAAGCAGCAGAATCCCGACTATGACCCGTGGGAGGAACCGTGGGAGAACAGCTCCTCGCCGGTCGACCTGGGCCTGACCAAGGACGCCGAGCCGGAGGCCGACGCCACTGCCGCCGCTCCTGCCGCTGAGCCGGAAGCCGCCTGATTCTGCCTTTCCCGGCACACCTATGCCGCGTTGGGTTTGTTGCTTCGCCCTGTATCTTGCGATACAGGGTTTTTCTTTTGCTTTTGCGATTGCGATTGGCTTGCGGCCTTCCGTCGTACTGTCGCTGTATTGCCACGTACGTCCGGCACGTACGTTCGGGCACTACCGGCATACGCAATCGGACATGCGAAAAACATACGAAAAGGCCCTTGGAAACTCCCAAGGGCCTTCGTCGTCATCACTTATCCGCCCATTGCGAAACGGACGGAGCGGAAGCGATCATGCGTGCGTCGGCGATGCCGGCGACGTTTCATGACCGCTCCATAATCACTTGAGCGGACCGGTGTGCCAGATGCGCTCGAGGTAATCCTCGATGGAGCGGTCGGAGCTGAAGTAGCCGGAGTTGGCCACGTTGAGCACGGCCATGCGGCTCCACTTCATCGGATCGCGGTAGGTTTCCTCGATCTGGGCCTGGATGTCCATGTACGCGCGGAAGTCGGCGAGCGTCATGAAGTAATCCTTGTTCAGCCAATCGTTGACGAGGTCCTTGTAGGTGTCCTTGTCGCCGTCGGAGAAGGTGCCGTCGGCAACCATATCGATGGCGGCCTTGAGCTGCGGGTCCTTCTCGTAGTACTCGCGGGACAGACCCTTGGTGTCGTAGCCCTTGGCGTACAGCGCGGAGACTTCCGGCTCGGTCATGCCGAACAGGAAGAAGTTCTCGGCGCCCACGCGCTCACGGATCTCGACGTTGGCGCCATCGAGGGTGCCGACGGTCAGAGCGCCGTTGAGGGCGAACTTCATGTTGCCGGTGCCGGAGGCTTCCTTGCCGGCCTGGGAAATCTGCTCGTCGAGGTCGGTGGCCGGGATGAGGTTCATGGCCAGCTCGATGTTGTAGTTCCACGGGAAGTAGACGTTCAGCTTGCCCTTGACGTCCGGGTCGTTGTTGATGACGCGGGCGACGTTGTTGATCAGCTGGATGGTCTGCTTGGCCAGGTAGTAGCCCGGAGCGGCCTTGGCGCCGAACACGATGGTGCGCGGCATGATGTCGTCGGCGGAGACCTTGCCGGACTTGATGTCGGCGTAGTCGGCGATGACGGACAGGATCTTCAGGGCCTGGCGCTTGTACTCGTGCAGACGCTTGACCATGGTGTTGATCATGGTGTTCGGGTCGATGTCGAAGCCGTACTTGCGCTTGGCGAAGTTGGAGAAGTCGACCTTGTTGGCCTGCTTGACGGCGGCGAACTTCTTGACGAACTCGTCATCGTCGGCCAGCGGGATGAGGCCCTTGAGCAGTTCGAGGTCGCTCAGCCACTTGTCGGTGCCGAGGCCTTCGGTGATGACGTCGGACAGACGCGGGTTGGCCAGCTTGATGAAGCGGCGAGGGGTCACGCCGTTGGTCACGTTGGTGAACTTGTCCGGGTAGACGTCGGAGAAGTTCTTCAGGGTGACGTCCTTGAGCAGCTGGGAGTGCAGCTCGGCCACGCCGTTGACGTGGGAGCCGCCGTAGGAGGCCAGGAACGCCATGCGCACGGAGTCGCCGGTGTAGATGGCCATGTCCTTGATGGTGGCCTCGTCAACGCCCTTGGCCTTGAGCTCGGCCTCGAACTGGTCGTTGATCTTCTCGATGATCTCGAGGTGACGCGGCAGCAGTTCGCCGATGAGCTTGGACGGCCACACTTCCAGGGCTTCCGGAAGCAGGGTGTGGCAGGTGTAGTTGAAGGTCTTGTTGGTGATCTTCCAAGCGGTGTCCCAATCGTAGCCGTACTCGTCCATGAGGACGCGCATGAGCTCCGGGATGCCGATGACCGGGTGGGTGTCGTTGAGCTGGAAGGTGATCTTGTCCGCGAAGGTGGTCAGATCCGGCTTGTCCTGGCCCGGGTAGAAGACGCGGATGGCGTCGTGGATGGAGGCGGACACGAAGAAGTACTGCTGCTCGAGGCGCAGAGCCTTGCCCTGCGGGGTGGAGTCTTCCGGATACAGGATCTTGGAGATGTTCTCAGCCTCGACCTGCGGCTTGACGGCGTCCAGATACTCGGACTTGTTGAAGGTGAGCAGATCGAACTCGTCGTAGCTCTTGGCGGTCCACAGACGCAGGGTGTTCACACGGCCGGAGGCGTAGCCCGGAACCATGTAGTCGACCGGGACGGCGCGCACGGACCAAGCCGGCTTCCAAACCTTCTTGCCGTTCTCTTCGACGACTTCGCCGCCGAAGGAGACCTTCTGGTCGCGGTTGTAATCGATGTGGCCCCACGGCTCTTCGTTGGCCAGCCAGTAATCCGGAGTCTCGATCTGCTTGCCGTTCTCGTCGAATTCCTGCTTGAAGATGCCGTACTTGTACTGGATGCCGTAACCGAACGCCGGCACGCCAAGGGAGGCGAGGGAGTCGATGAAGCAGGCGGCCAGACGACCCAGACCACCATTGCCGAGGCCCGGCTCGTATTCGGCGTCGATGACTTCCTGCGCATCGAAGCCGAGAGCTTCCACGGCCTTGTCGAACTGATCGGTCAGTCCGGCGTTGAGCAGCGCGTTCTCCAGCTGCTTGCCCATCAGGAACTCGGCGGACAGGTAGCCGACGGCCTTGGTGTTGCCGTTGACCATGTCGGCCTGAGTCTTCATCCAGGAATCCACGAGATGGCGACGCACTGCGGCGGACGCGGCGACGTACACATCAGCCGGCTTGGCCTGCTCGACGGTGACGCCCTGGGTGTACTTCAGCTGCTCACGGATTTCGTCAGCGAACTGTTCCGCGGTGACCGCGGACTTCGGTGCGGTAATTTCAGTCATTGATTGACTCCCTTTGACGGATATTCTCCAGGAACATTATGCCTTACCCCAGCGTCCTTGCATTTGCGGCCGCATGAACACCAAGTAACATCATGCACACGTTCTCATGTACAGCATACTACGTAATCATAAAAAGACGAAATTCCTAACAATCGTAAGCCGGCATTCGTTTGCAAAAAACATTGCAAAAACTGCAAACGCAACGTATGGCGCCCATTAAGCGAGGGCACCACAATCGCAGGAAAATCGCCCCTCAAACCCCTATTTAGTTACGACTACATCGTTTGCAAAGTTCCATCATAGTCGTTTGCGGGCTGCACAATACCGGTATGGCTGTCATACGAGAACAAGACTTGGGCAAAGGACGCGCCGCCTTCGAACAGTGGCAGGACGCGGCGCACAACATTTTCAGCGAGCAGCTGCCGGCCGATGACGACGCCGCTTTCGATTTCCGGCTCAACTTCTCGCCGCGTCTGCCGCGCCAGCTGTGGGCGATGGCGGTGCGCTACTCGCTATACCTGCTGGAAAAGAAGGCGCCGGGCGAAGGCGTGGAGGTGCGCGTGGCACCGTGGGGCGCCATCAAGATCCTCGACGGGCCGGCGTCCGATCCGCACAATCTCACGCCGCCGGACGTCATCGAACTGGACCCCGACGTGTGGATGAGGCTCGCCACCGGCATCACCAGCTGGCAGGAAGAAAAAGACGCGGGCCGTATCACCGCCGTCGGCGAGCGAGACGACCTAAGCGGCCTGCTGCCGTTGGTCTAACGCAGCGGTCCGCGCGCAATGCATCCGTATCATCGATGCCATCATTGATAGCGGAGTATGGAGTGCACATTGAATTTCTCCGATTGAATCTTCATTTTGTCTGATAAGAGGGGCAACTCTTCTAAGAAAAAAATAGAGTCGCCCCTCTTGGATGCGGAAACACCGGTCAGCTTAATAACTCCTAGGAGTTTAAGCATTGCGCTTACGCATACGGGTCAGCAACACACCCGACGCAATAAGCACTGCAGCAACCGCAAACACGCCGATGACAGCCACACCGGTTCGGCCCAAAGGATTGGATCCAGCGTTTTGATTGTCTCCGGCATCGTCCGACTTGGAGTCATCCTTCGCGCCTGTGTTGCCACCATTCTGATTGTTGCCATTTTGACTGTTGCCGTTCTGGCTACCACCATTCTGGCCGTTGTTTTCCGAAGATCCGGCCTTCACCAAAGCCTTGATCGCCTCGTTAAGCTTCTGGGCAGCCGCATCGACAGCAGACTGATCGGTAGAATCAAGCGCGCTGTTGGCTTCCGCAAGAGCCGTTTGCAACACGTTCCACGATTCAGCGGTGTAATCGTTCTGAACGAGCTGATTGGCCTTGCTGACTGCTTCCTCCAATGCCGAGGTGTCCACGCCACCGTCATCAATCTGATCGCCGATCGTCACTGGATAGAAAGTGACCGAATCAACGTTCGGAGCGACGCCCCAGGAAACGGCAGCCTTGAGGTCGCCGACCTTGTCCCAATTGCCAAGGGTCAGATCGCCGCCATCGGTGGTCACGTTAATGGAACGGTTAAGGAAGTTCGTCTCCGTGTAGGTATAGCGGAAGGAGCCACGGGCTATCTCCACGTTGTTCTGCCGCACCTGCAGGCCAAGATCCACGACCTGCGGGTTGTAATCGTGCTTGCCGATGAAGGCTTCATTGGAGAAGTGCACGACCATGTTATATGTGCCGGCCGGCACGCCCTTAATGGTCATGGTTCCTTTGTTGTCCTCATGGACGGTTGGCACGTGATTCGCATCGGCCACCACACGGGTGCGATCGCCAAAGCCGGCCTTGCCGGATTCCTCTGTCTCAAACTGGCTGCCCAGCCCCTTCACGAACGATTTGCCGGAAGCATTGGTATACGTGGACGGAGTTTCCACGGCAGCACCGCCATTGAGCGTGACACGGGAGGAATCCTCGGCTTCCACCTTCACGGCATTGGCGTCTCCATCGCCGGCACGCGCAGTGGTCACATTCTTGAGAAGAATGCCCGCAGCGCCAGACAGTTCAAGACGGTTAATGCCTTCCGACATCGCCACACGCACCGTGGAGGTTTGCAAACCATTGCGCGGCGCGGTAATGGTTCGTGCGGCCTGTCCATTAATCGAAAGCGCGATCTGCGCCCCCATGGAGGCGTTGTATGCAACGGTCACGTCCTGATAGCCGGCCTCCCAAGCATGGGCGAACACATCCACCGTTCCGCCATTCAGATTGGCGAAACCATTGTTGCCGTTGCCGTCCCATGTGAGTGTGGTACCGTTTTCCAAGCGCATATCCGATGCCGGATAGGTCACCTGATCCACCGGTCCGGTCTTTCCATCAGAGACCTGGTACAGCAGGATCTTATCGGTTTCATTGTCAAGATCGGTGGAGCTGATGGTGATGGAGTGCTTGCCCTTGGTCAATCCCTTGAGCACGATTTCCGCACTGCCACGGTACTTCCACTTGACCTGATCCCTCAACGCCAGTTCCGCGCCGATTTCCAATGAACCGACTTCTTTTCCGTCCACGAAAACGCCATTCGTCCCCGGAACGCCGGCCGGAGCCGTAATGAGCTGGAGTCGGTAATCGCCGTCTGCCGGCACATCCACGTCCCAAGTCATCTTGGCACCGCTGTTGAAGCAACCGACGTCGCCGTTGCCGGAGAACATGAGCTTGGTGTTCGAACCCGTATTCGCATCCTTCGTTACCTTGCAGGCCTTGCCTTCGAGCTTGGTGTCTTCCGTCTCAACGACTTGCAGACTGCGACCGTCGTTCGCATCGTCGACAGCGGTTTGCGTGTCCTGATGCGGAGTAATGACAAGCTGGTATCCGGCATATCGATCCACGCTGTTGGTGGTCACATCCAACGTGCCGTTGACAACATCCACATTGGACATGACGTTGACCACACGCGGCGCGGCCGCGACACCTTCAGTGCCCACATACGCGCTTTCTCGCACTTGCACATCAACCTTGGTGCCGAAAATTTGGGAATCAAGGCCCGTCACGTGCACCTTGACCGGCGTATTGGCACCAGTACCCCAGCTCGTGGCATCATCAATTTGATCATTGGCGCCGCCATACAGCACGGTGGCCTTCTTGTCTTGCTTGTCGATGGCCGCGACGCCCTGCAGGTTGTCGGTGGTGTTCGGATGCTCGCTGGTGACTTTTACGGTTGTGGTTCCACGCAGATCGCCATACCACTTGTACATCCACCACGCACCATTCGCGCCGTTGGCCCGAGACATGTTGTCGTTAAGGTTGCCGGCGTAGTTCCAATACGCGGTCTGCGCCTGCACCTTGGTCTCCTCGAACAAGCTCAGCCACTGGATGATCTGGCCCGGAACCGACATGTCACGCATTTGGCCGAACTCGCTGATGTTGATGGCACGTGGCGAAATGCCTAATTCCTTTTCAAAACTACGATATTGCTTGTAGTGACCGGGATAGCTGCCGATGGAGCCGGAACCGAGTTCATGCCATACGACCACATCCGGCAAGGTGTTGTTCGCTTTGCCTGTTTCCAGAAGCTTCTTGGTGGTGTTCGGGCGCCAGGAACTGTCACCAGGACCTGCGATCAGAGCATGGTCGGCGGTTGGTTTGACACCGTTGGCATTGGTTTTCTCACCATTCTTATACTGGTTCCATACCTTCTGGATGACGCCGTAGGCCTCATTCCAGTCCTTCAGGAATTGAGCATAATTCTTTGCACCGGTGTTGTTCCCGTATCCGTACCAATTCGCATGGTCCGGCTCGTTAAACGGCATGAATACGATTTTGTCCGGATGCTCGGCGTTGGCGAGAATTTTGTTCATCACCACTTCAAGCACTTCATCAAAATCCCAAGTGCCGTTTCCGGTTTCCGTATAGGTGCCGTAATCCGAAGCATTGACGTCCCCGTCCAATTTGTAGGTTCGGGTGTCTCCTGGACGCTTGCCGCTGGTGTATGGCCAATCCGGATACCAATCCTGGAGATTGACCACCAGTTCCTCACCACCATTGGAGAAGAACTGGTTTTCGACGGCGAGCACATCGGCACTAGGATGCTGCAAACCGCTTGGCGGCTTCTGCGAAGTGACGTATACCCGCGCACCGTCGACGATCGCATCCGTCGGCGATCCATCATCGCCAACGCCATACAACATTCCAGAAGCTCCGCCGTAGAAATCGCCGGTTTCAGTGCCGTAATCCACATTCAACGTTTGTACGGCTTTGCTCTCATCAGCGACAGCAGCTGTTGTCGCCGCTCCCAAAGGCAAAAGCATGGAGGCCACGGCAACAATACCAATCGACGTCCTTCTTAATCGAGGTTTGAATGGCATATTTTTCTCCCTTTCATTTCTTCTTTGAATTAGTGGAAAATCTAATAAATGGCTGGAACTCGTAAGAATCCCAGCCATGGAAAATGATGCTCAGCACTGAGTGATTTCAATGAGACGAATGGTCTCGGGCTTGCATCGTGGAATGCGCACTCCAACCGTGGCGAGCGCGGCGCCCGTCATCGTCGCATTTCCAATGGGACCGACCTCGTTCAAGGATTCAAGAGCCGCCGAAACGGGTTCCGGACCGGTCCACGAAAGCTTGTAACGAGCAAGGGGGTCAAGTCCCGGAATACGTAGCCACATACCACGATTCGACTGGGATTCACCCATCTGCACATGCGCGATAATCGCATGGGATTTATCATCCGCGATGACACCGTGGGCCAATACGGCCGAATCAGCCACATCCAGACGCACAAAACGTCCGGAATGCAGGAAGTCGCGATTCGCCTTGTACCAAGCCACCCATGAAGCCAATTCGTCAAGATCGGACTCACTGGCCTTGGTGATGTCCCATTCAATGCCGAAGCTGTGGAAGACCGCTGTGGCAGCGCGGAACGCGATGGAATAGGTACGGCCGGTCTGCTGAGAGCTGGGCTGCGAGATATGCGCACCGAGCAGTTCAGGCGCCACGGTCTGCACGGTCCAACGCTGGATAAGCTGACGTGCGAGGGCGTCGGTGTCATCGGAATTCCAGAAGCGACGTACCCTCTCCACAACGCCCATATCGATGCGGCCTCCTCCGGAAGCGCAAGATTCCCATGCGATGTGAGGGAATTCGGCACGCAACGTGTCGAGAAGCCTGTAATAGGCGAGTGTCTGCTGATGAACGGCCGGAGCGCCGCCACGTACCTGGGATCCAGCTTCCAGAAGGTTGCGGTTGTGATCCCACTTCACATAATCGATGTCGTATGCGGACAGCACCTTGAACATGGCATCATGAATATGGTCAAAGACCGCGGGATTTGAAAGATCCGCAACCAGCTGGTTGCGCTGTAGAATCGGCACACGGTTTGATGCCTGCAGCACCCAATCAGGATGCTCGCGATAGAAATCCGAATCCGGATTGACCATTTCCGGTTCGAACCACAATCCGAATTCCATGCCAAGCTTATGCACGGCGTCAACGAGAGGCGTCAATCCTTCAGGCCATACGTCCGGATCAACCCACCAATCGCCCAGACCGGCATGGTCGTCACGGCGCAGATGGAACCAGCCGTCATCGAGCACATACCGTTCCACTCCGATGCGGGCCGCACGACGTGCAATCTCCAACAGTCGGTCAAGGTTGTGATCGAACATCACACCTTCCCATACGTTGAGGATCACAGGCTGCTTGGCCGGATGCTCAGGCAAGGAACGCTGCCATGTATGCAAGCTTGCGCTGATGCCGTCCAGACCTGCGTTGGACGCGGTGATCATCACCCAAGGAGTGCTGTAGGACTCGTCTTTGCCCAGCGTCACCTCACTGGGGGATAGCAATTCGCCCGCATTGATACCAGCTTCATCAGAACTGTTACGGTCCACCTCGAGCGTGCTGTTCCCGCTCCAAGCCAACTGAACCAGCATTACCCTGCCATGGCCGAAGTCGAAACCTGGTGTTCCTGCCACCATAATCTGTCCTTCGAATCCGGGGCGTCCGTATCGGCATTCACGCAACCACGTGCCATCCGCGATGGCACGACGCTGCGGATCACGTTCGTGTTCATGCCGCCCGGTGAAGTCCATGATCTCAGTCAGATCATCGCTCAGCGGCACATGCACGTTCAACGCATCAAGCAGGTATTCGCTATCACCCGTATTCGTCAGCGTATGGCGGACACGCAACGTACCGCCTTTCAAAGTCTCCAATTCGGTGCGAAGGGCCAATTGAGCATCGTCATCCTTGGCATCGATAGTCAGATGATCTTCATCACCGAACGTATTCGAAACCACGAAACGCGGAGACCATGCGGTGCCTGCCAGCAAGGAGCCAAGTGAATCGACACTAACCCGCTGCCCGCGGATACCTGGACGCAGGAACACGTCCTCGGAATGTTCCACGAGCAACGGCGTCGGGCGCGGAGACTGCTTGGGCAGATCATCCATACCATCTGCGGACGATAGGGCGAAGACTCCCAACACGTCCGGCAGATCATCACCTATCGTCGGCCGTGTCAATGTGATACGGGTGATTTCATCGGTATCGGAAATCGAAGGGAACAGCATAACAAAACTCCTAAAAGGTTGATCTCACTTCTCAGCGCCAGCGACCATGCCTGCGATGAAGTACTTCTGCAGGAACAGGTAGGCGATGACCATAGGCGCGGCGGCAATCAGGGATGCAGCTGCCGCGGTACCGAGGTTGCTGCTGTTGGCGGCAAAGAAGGAAGCGACTCGCGGAGCGATAGTCTGTGCGGAGGTATCGGTCAGGATATAGCCAGACAGAGCATATTCGTTCCACACGGTGGTGCCCGTCATGATCACGACGGTGGCGGTGACGGGCTTAAGCGTGGGCAGAATCAGCTTCATGAAGATGGTGAATCTATTCGCTCCGTCGATCATGCCCGCTTCATCGATAGAATTTGGGATAGCCTTGATGAAGTTCGTGTACAGGAACACGGAAAGCGGAAGATTGGTTGCAGCAAGCACCAACGAAATACCCCAATAAGTGTTCACGCCACCCATATCGACGAGCAGAGAATACAGCGGCACCAGAATCGACAGCGGCGGAACCATCATCATGGCAAGAATCAACGCGGAGATTACACCATTGAACTTGGTCTTGCGTCGAGCCAGCGGATATGCGGCCATCGCACCCAGGACGCACACCAGCAGCGTGGTGATGACGGTGACGACGATGCTGTTGAACACGGACTGGAAGATGTTGCCGTCAGTAACGGCCGCGATCCAGTTGCTCCATGCGATATCATGCAAGCGCGGCATCAATGTCGAGGAGGTGTCGTCCTGCGGCTTCATCGATACGTTGATGGCCAGATAGAACGGCAGCAGCTGGCAGACCGCCATGATTCCGAGGAAAAGGTAGATTGCCCAGCGGCCCTTCTGGTAGCCGATGAAATCTGGGTTCTGTGCTTGAGTTTGCTTCTTGCGAGTCATATCAGGCCTCCCAATTCAGCTTTGCCAGACCGACATTGAGCAAGTACGTCAGCACGGCGATGATAACGAACAGAACTACGCCCAACGCCGACGCATAGCCAGCGTTCTGCGCGTCGAAGTACACCGAGGAGATGTACGTGGACAGCGAGTTGGTCGCGTAGCCAGGGCCTCCACCGGTAAGGATCTTGATCATATCGAACAGCTTGAGTCCGCCGATGAGGTTGAGCACCACGGAAGTGGTGAAAGACGGCTGCAGCAACGGCAACGTGATGTTCCAGAACTTGTTCCAGCCAGTGGCGCCATCCAAGCTCGCAGCCTCCATGACGGACTGATCCAAAGTCTGCAATCCGGCGAGATAGATGATCATCGAAACACCAACGAACTGGATTGAGTTGATGACGGTGATGATGATGACGGAAGCGGTCGGATTATTGAACCAAGCCTGCTTTTGGAAACCGAGCGCGGTCATAACAGTGTTCAAGGCACCCTGCTGGTACTGGAAGATGAAGTAGTACATCGTGCCCATGATGACCGGAGCGACCAAAGCCGGCAGATAGATGATGGCTCGCAGGAGATTGCGACCCTTAATTCTAGCGTTCAGCAACAGCGCTAGTCCCAAGCCGAGAATCTGCTGGATGATGGTTGAACCGACGCCGTAAACCAACGTATTAACCAGCACAAGCTTGAAATTCGCGTCTTTGAAGAGCTGCTTGTAATTGAGCGCCCCCACAAAGCTCTTGTCCGGGCTATAGCCATCCCAATTGGTCAGCGACAGGAAAAACCCATTGACCAACGGATAGACGATAAACACCACCAGCAGAATGATCACCGGCAAGTAGAAGAGATTGATCGAAGCCCCGTGGAAGCGGCCTTTCCGCTGCGTTGGGACTGCGGGAGAAGATGGCTGCAGACTCATTTTTCTAATGCTCCCTGAATAGTTGATTACGTACAGTTTTGATGGGGTATTCGGCCTGCCGCCGATTCGTCAAGCAGGCCGAATACCGAGGCAATCCATCAATCAGGCGTTTTTCTTCGCCCACATGGTGGTGAAGTTGGTGCTCATCTGGTCCGCCGCACTCTTCGCGTTGAGCTGACCGGTGATCAGGCCGTCAGTGGATTTGCACAAGGTGTCCCACATGCCGTCCGGTAGGTACATGCGGTCGAAGAACGGCACCGTCTTGGAGCTCTTCTCGTTCACCCAGTAGTTGTAGGTGTCGTTGATCTTGCCAAGGTTCACGTTGACGCCCTTGAGGGCGGAATCGTTGTTGGTCATCTTGGTGAGCTTGGTCATGTTGGCTGGCTTGGCGAGGAAATCGATGTACTTCAGCGCGATGTCCTTGTTCTTGCCGGTCTTGGAGGCACCGACCGCCCAGTCTTCGCCAAGGGTCACGTAACGGTCGCCGCTTTCAGTCGGAGTGGCCATGAATCCCAAGTTGACGTTGGAATTGAAGGTCTGAATCTGCGAAGCATGCAGGTTGGAACGGAAGTAGAACGCCGCCTGGCCGTTCGCCATCAGCTTCTCGATATCGTCTTGGGTGGCGGAAGTGTAATCCGGGTTGAAGTATCCCTTCTTCGCCCAGCCTTCGATCAGGCCGGATTCCTTCTGGTACACGGAGGAATCGAACTTGCCTTTCTGCAGCTTCTTCAATTCGCCGTCGTTGTACCACGATGACGCGGTCAGGTCGGCAAGATCGCCGGCGATTGCGGTGTCCTTGCCACCTGCGACCACACAGGTCAGACCAGCGTCCTTGACCTTCTGGCACGCGTCATTGAACTCATCCCATGTGTTCAGCTCGTTCGGATCAACGCCCACCTTGTCAAGAACGTCCTTGTTGTACAGCACGCCGGTGACCTGAATATCAAGCGGAAGAGCGTAGAAAGTACCGTCGTCCTCCATGAAGGCTTCCTTGGTGATTGGCTTCATCTTGGAAGCCCAACTTCTGTTTTGCAAAGGCTCAAGGAACTTAGCATAACGGTCACGGGACCAGCCGTGGGTGTTCCACAGATCCGGCGCGTTCTTCGCGGCTAGACGCACCTTGATATCGTTGGTGAAATCCTGAGAAGCCGGAATCAGATTGATCTCAACGCCCGGATTGGCTTTTCAAAATCGTCGGTAATGGACTGCAGCGTCTTCAAATGTACGGAACCGGTCGCCATGCCTGTAATGAAGTCCAGCTTCTTGCCGCTGGAGGATGCAGAACCACATGCAGAGAACGCGGTAACAATCATAGCCGCGGAAGCGACGCCCGCGATAAGCTTGTTGATCTTCTTCATTATTACTCCATTGTTTTGCAGTACTTTGCTACATTGCACCAAGTCTGAATCAATGCTCCTTCATCAATCAAACTCGATGTGTGTGATTGATTCTACGCGAGTAGATTAGAAAATGCAAAATTGGACAAAAACGGCGTGTTCCAACATGTGCGAAAGTATCCATGTTTCATGCAATCGTTGAATAATAAGGGATTATAGTTAATAGAAAATATCTACTCGGCATATCTCATTATCTGCAACACATCATTGCTACACGGGTAGATTTAGTGATAGACTACGACGTAGATTGCATGAAATCACCAAGATGTCGCATCAACGTTGAGCACAAGCTGAACGCGGACCAACAGTTAGGAACCTCATGATGGAAATGAGACACGGCAAAGAAACACATCGAGCAACCCGCGCAGATGTGGCGCAATTAGCACATGTGTCCACAGCCGTGGTGAGCTACGTATTTAACAATGGCCCACGAAACGTTGCGCCGGAAACCGCAGCCAAGGTGCGCGCCGCGGCCAAAAAACTCAACTATCGCCCCAATTCGATGGCACGAGCCCTGCGCACAGGCTCCTCAAAGACCTTGGGCATCATCGTTCCCGATTTGTCGAACCCTTTCTTCTCCGACGTATACAACGCGCTGGAAACCAACGCCGCACAAGAAGGGTATTCAACCCTATTCATGGCATCCCACCAAGACCCTAACAAGGAACTGGACCGTGTATCCCGTCTCATCGCACGTGACGTGGATGCCATCATCATCGCATCGGCCCAGCCCACTTCGAATCTTGCCGCGGTGCCGCGCAAGGAATGTCGGTTCGTATTCATGGATCAGACCCAAGCCATTCCAGGAGCCAAATGCGTATCCACGGATTTCCAGGCCGCGGTGCAACTGGCCGTGCACCACCTTATGGGACATGGACGTCGCAATATCGCCATGCTTACAGGTAAAGCGGAAGAAGGTCTGAATGATAAGCGCATCCAAGGCTGGTATCAGGCGCACAAGGCAAATAGGTTGCCGGTCGGCCCGATAATGCAGGCGCACTACACCCGTCAAGGCGGCTACCAGGCGACCATCGACTTGCTGAACTCAGATCAGCATACTGACGCAATTTTCGCGGATTCCGATTTGGAAGCCATCGGTGCATTGCGCGCCATGCACGAACAGGGGATACGAGTACCGGAAGATATCGCGTTGATTTCGTTCGACGGAACCGTTGACTCTCAATTCACATGGCCTTCGTTAAGCGTCATCCAGCAAAATGCGCAAGCAATTGCGAATTGCGTGTTCAAAGCGGCAACGGATCCTCAGAACACTCCCGACCTGCAGCTTATCGACTCCACGCTTGTGCCGCGCGAATCCTGCGGATGCATGTAGAAACATATTCACCGTTGAGTCGGGGGACCAGCACGCCATCAGATAGGCACACACTTCGAATGCATCTTCATTGAAGCCATACCCTTACACACAGGTAATTACGATATCTACAAAAATTTTGTGCATCCGAATAAAGGGTGACAGCATTGGAAGCTCGGCTCTGATGGTGCAATCATCAAAGCCGAGCTTCCAATGCTTAACAGGTTTCTAATGCAGTCAGTCCTGCTTCTTCGGCTTCAGCGCGCTGGGCACCGGCATCGGGATGGGCTTGTGCGGCTTCGGCGCGGCCTTTGCCGCCGGAAACTCGCCACTCGTGGCCTTCGCCGCGGCTTCCGCGGCCCACTTGGCGTATTCGTCAAGGTCATCGGCGGAATCGGAAGACGTTTGACCGTCCCCAACGGTCTCATCTTCGGCGTCCACATCGTGAGAATACTTGGCTTCGATATCGGCAAACGGGTCGAAGGAACCAGAACCGGGCTCCTGCGCACCGAGCTCCTTGGCAAGCTCATCGTAATCGGTGTCGGTGGTCAGGTACTTGAGCTTTCGGGCTATTTTCTGCTGTTTGGCTTTCTGACGTCCGCGGCCCATCTGACCCCCTGAAATTACTGTGCTATCAATTCATCAAACAAGAGAGTACCACTTATTGCGCATTATTTCGTTGTCGGCTCAGACTTTTACGATAAAATCGTTGATTTTCTTAAGAAAAGGACACGTATGACGGACGAAACCCAGGAGCAGCAGATCACTGCTGTCGGCAATGAAATGAGCGCGAGCTTCCTCGCCGCAAAGAAGCGTTCCGATGCCACGCTTGCCAAACTGGAGGAGAATCCGGGCAAGTTCACCATGCTCACCGGCGACCGTCCGACCGGCCGCCTGCACCTCGGCCACTACTTCGGCTCGATCCGCGAGCGCGTGGCCATGCAGAACCGCGGCGTGAAGTCCAACATCATCATCGCCGACTATCAGGTGATCACCGACCGCGACACCACCGAGCACATCGAGGAGAACGTGCTCAATCTGGTGCTCGACTACATGGCCGCCGGCATCGACCCGGAAAAGACCATGATCTTCACGCATTCCGCGGTTCCGGCCGAGAACCAGCTGATGCTGCCGTTCCTTTCGCTGGTGACTGAGGCCGAATTGCACCGCAACCCGACCGTGAAGTCCGAAATGGAGGCTTCCGGCCATGCGCTGACCGGCCTGCTGCTCACCTACCCGGTGCATCAGGCTTGCGACATCCTGTTCTGCAAGGCCAACGTGGTGCCGATCGGCAAGGACAACCTGCCGCACGTCGAAATCACCCGCACCATCGCACGCCGCTTCAACGAGCGCTACGCGAAGAAGAACCCGGTGTTCCCGGAGCCGAGCGCCATCCTGTCCGAAGCGCCGGAGATTCCGGGTCTTGACGGCCGCAAGATGAGCAAGTCCTACGGCAACTCCATCATGCTGGGCGCCACCGCGGAGGAGACCGCCAAGCTCATCAAGAAGAGCCCGACCGATTCCGAGCGCCGCATCACCTTCGACCCGATTGCCCGCCCGCAGGTCTCCGCGCTACTGACCACCGCCGGTCTGGTGACCGGCCGCGATCCGAAGGACATCGCCGAGGAAATCGGCGACTCCGGTGCAGGCGCGCTGAAGAAGTACGTGATCGAATCCGTGAACGAGTTCCTGGCCCCGCACCGCGAGCGCCGCGCCGAATTGGCCAAGGATATGGATTCCATCCGCGACATCCTGCATGACGGCAACAAGCGCGCGAACGAAATCGCCAATGAGACGCTGCAGCAGGTGCGCGACGCCATGGGCATGCGCTACTAAGTTTGCAATCGGCATCCTGACGCGTTAGCGGATTGGCCGTGTTCCTCCGGGAGCACGGCCAATCCGCTTATTCATGGCAGATTCAGAGGCTACCGTTCTGCTAGGTGGCTTATTTGTGGCATGGAAAACGGGAAACCCCGTGTATGTCCGTCGGAATTCCAATGGACATACACGGGGTTTCCTGAATCAGGTGCCACAAACAAGCCACTTGACATTTCCCTGTTGTCGGAATCTGCCATAAACAAGCGACACGGCACCAAAGGCCGACCTTCGGCGTTGCAGGAGGTGCAACACCCACCGCGGGGCGATTCAGATCTGCGAGCGCTTCTCCCCTGCGGCGATTTCTGCGGCCACAAGGTCGTCGTCCACGTGACGGTCGTCCGGATCGTCGAGATAGTGGTCGAATTCGTGCAGCACTTCCGCGCTTGGCGCAGGCGTGAGCAGCGAGATCACCACGATGAACAGCAGCGAGACGATGAACGCCGGCAGCAGCTCGTAGATGGCGAAGATGCCACCGAGCGGCTTGACGAGGTTGTGCCAGATGAGCACGGTGGCCGTGCCGGACAGCATGCCCGCGATCGCGCCGTACTTGTTGGTGCGCCTCCAGTACAGCGAGGTGAGCATCAGCGGTCCGAAGGATGCGCCGAGGCCGGCCCACGCGTACGAGACCACTTGGAAGATCGAGGAGTTCTGGTCGAACGCCACCACGATGCCGAAGATGAACATGACGAGCAGCGTGATGCGCGCCACCATCATCACCTGGCGGTCGGTGGCCTTGCGGTGCAGCAGTCCGCGGAAGATGTTCTCGCCGACGGCCGAGGCGCCGATGATCATGTACGAGGACGAGGAGCTCATGGACGCGGCGAAGATGCCGGACACGACGATGCCGCACATGAAGCTCGGCAGCAGCGCCTGCGACACCACGATGAAGATGTTCTCCGCGGCCGCCTGCGTGGCGAACTGCGTCGGCATCATGGCACGGCCGACCAGGCCGATGCACACGCCGCACGCCAGCGAGATCACGCACCACGTGGTGGCGATGATGCGGGATTTCTTGATTTCCTCGGAACTGCGGATGGACAGGAACCGCACAAGCACCTGCGGCATGCCGAAGTAGCCCAGGCCCCACGCGAGCATGGAGATGATGGTGATGATGCCGTAGTCGGCGGGCGCGCCGAACATGGCCTGTCCGGCCTTGACGATCTGCTCGCCGGCGTCGTTGAGGATCGGCGTGGCCACATGCGTGCCGTCGAGGAATCCCGGAATGCCCTTGAGGAAGGCGACGGTATTGTCGATGCCGCCGGCGGACGCCACGGAGCCGATGAACACCACGGCCAGCGCGAAGAACATGAGCAGGCCCTGGATGAAGTCGGTCACGACCACGGACAGATAGCCGCCGATGATGGTGTACGCGAACACGATGGCGGCGCCGATCACCATGGTCAGGTGGTAGTCCCAGCCGAACAGCGTGGAGAAGAGTTTGCCGACGGTCACGAAGCAGCTGCCGACGTACACGCAGAAGAATACGAGGATGATGAGCGCAGCGATGGTGGATACGATATTGCGATCGTCATGGAAGCGCTTGGAGAAGAAGTCCGGAATGGTGATCGCGTCGCCGGCCACCACGGAGTAGCGGCGCAGACGGCGTGCGACGAGTTTCCAGTTGAGGTACGTGCCGAGCGCCAGACCGATGGCCGTCCACATCGGGTCGGCCGCGCCGGTGAAGTAAGCGACGCCCGGCAGGCCCATAAGCAGCCAGCCGCTCATGTCGGAGGCTTCCGCGCTCAATGCCGTCAGCCACGGTCCGACGCCACGCCCACCCGCGAAATACTGTTTGGTGGAGGAATTGGACCTCTTGGAGTAGACGAAGCCGATGGTCAGCATGGCCGCGAAGTACAAGACCATGGCCAGCAGCACCCAGAAATCTTTGGTTACCAAGTGTTTTTACCCTTCTGCAGGTTATTAAATGTCGTAGCGCCAGGATTTATCGGTCACTACTCGTGCCATCGCCAGGCCGATCGGCAGGCAGATGATCACCATGAACGCACGGAACGCCCAATCAAGCGCGTTCAGCGTATCGAACTGGCCGAGGTGGAACATGGCCTGGTACATGTACAAACCGGGCACCATGATCACAATAGACGGAACCGTCAGGCAGATGCGCGGATATCCCAAATGCGGAGCAAGCAGGCCGTGGCGCACCGCCGAACGCCATGCGGAGGCGAGCAGGCCGGCAAGGAACGCGCCGATGAACGCGCCGGCTTCCGCGGGCACGCCCAAGTCGACGATCTCCAATCGCAAAGTATCGGTGATGGCGCCGATGGTGGCGGCGACGAGGCACATGCGCTGCGGGGAATTGAACATCACGGAGAAGCCCCACACACCGATGAACGCGAACAGCATGCGCAGCAGGCAGTTGATGACGGGGTTCAGTCCGAGCGGCTCGAATCCCTGCGGATTCAGGTGCACGATCGAAGCGACCATCCATCCTGCAAGCGTCGCCATCAGGATGATGCACAGCACGTAGGTGAGTCGTTGCACGCCTGATGGGAAGTCGATTTTCGCCATGTCAAGTCCGCCGGTTATCAGCGGGAATCCGGGGATGACGAACAGCATCGCGCCGATATACGCGGTGTCGTGCTGCAAGGCGATCGGATCGAACAGGCCAATCAGTCGCAGCATGCCGGTGCATGCCAGCGCGGCGACGGCCACGCAGACGAACGTCACGAAGAATTGGTTGAGATGGTGGGCGAACAGGCGGCGACGCAGCCAGTGGCCGAGGCCGGCGCCAACGAACGCGCCGATCATGTCGTACGGGCCGCCGCCGAGCAGGAACACGAAGGATGCGCAGGCGCAGGCGGACGCGAGTCCCGCGAAGGCCGGCGAATACAGCGGTTTGCGACGTTCGATCATGTCGAGTCGCTCGTGCGCCTGCCGTACGGTGACGCCTTGCGATTCGCCCGCGGCTTTCCCGATATGGTCGAAATGCTCGGCATATTCCTTCGGCGGTTTGCAGTTGCGGTTCTTACGCGGCTTTTCCGCGACCGAATCGCCATTGCTACGTCCGGCCGCGGCCGCCGCCTCGATATCGCGCATGTGCAGCGGACGTGCGGTGGAATCGCCTTCCTGCGCGCGTTCCGTGACCATTTCCAGCGCGTCGAGCACGGGATCGTCGGAACCTTCCTGGTTCTGCTCGGCCTTCTGCCGTTCCTTGAGCTGCTTGGACAGTTCGGCCGACACCTGCGAGGCGTCGCGCTTGTCGAGATGCTGCATCAGCCCTTCGGAAACGTCGGATTGGCTGTGGTACATAGAGCCTTTGCCGAGGTTGACGTTGAACCAGTCGGCGAAGTGCTCGAGCAGCCAGATGCGTTCGGTGTTGACGCCGGTGGTCGGCAGGTCGACGACTTCGGTGATGCGGTCCTTGCCGTCCGTGCAGGAGGCCTCGATGTCGGTGAGGTTCACGTCGGCGCGCACGTGCACGCCCAATGGATAGGCGATGCGGTGCATCATTTCACGTACGCGGAAGCTGCCTGTTCCGGCGCCGAGGTCAAGCATGCCGACGCGGACGATCACGCTGGCTTTCGCCGCGATGCCGGCTTCGGTTACCGGCTTGTCCCAATCGCGTTCGATGTCTTCCATATCGAGCGGAATGGAGTGGGTGTGGAATTTGCTGACCGCCTTCGCGCTGCTGTCAACGCGTTCGGTGTTCTCATCATGTTCATGTAGTGCGCTCACACTATTCAGGTCTAACGTGTGGGCTGGTCGGATATTTTCCGAACATTCCCACATGCCCATTTTCCGGACATTCAATGTCCACGATGCGAACCATTCCGGCGTTTCCGTAACCAAACTGTCGATTTGCCGCGCCTACAATGGTCGAGCATTTACCCACCAAGCTTAGGGCTGTGGGCTCGCAACAGACGGCCAAAACAATCGCGGAGGTGCCGCGAAGGACCGACAGACCGAGCAACCCGATGGTTTGGAGAAGGAGGTCTGATGACAACTGAAAACGAACAGATCACGCCTGCGGACGCGGCTATCGTCTCGTCCGGCACCGGCACCAAGGGCCCTGAGGAGCGTGATCTTCCCGCATCCCTCAAAGAGGAAATGGATCTGTGTCTGCAGATTCTTCGCGAGGTGCTCGGTGAGTTCGATGAAAACCTGTTGGCCAAGTTCGATGAAGTGCGCGAACACGCGCTGAAGGCCAGTGACGAACGTTTCTCCGGCATTCTTTCGGATACGAATCCCGACCAGGACGACCTGCAGAAGGTGGTCGACATCGTCGACAAGATGGATGTCCACGACGCCCAACTGCTGGCTCGCGCCTTCACCACCTACTTCCATCTGGCCAACCTGTGCGAGGAGAACTACCGCGTCTCCGTACTGCACAGCCGTGAGGCCGCCGTGAATGAGGATCAGGCCGTCGATCCGGTGAACGAAATGACCTGCGCCTACCACCAGCTCATCAACGAGATGGGTCCGGCCAGGGCCAAGGAGCTGCTCGACCAGCTCGAGTTCCATCCGGTGTTCACCGCGCATCCGACCGAAGCCCGCCGTAAGGCCGTGGAAGGCAAGATCCGCCGCATCTCCCAGCTGCTCGAAGCGCATAAGCTGCTCGGCGGCTCGGACAAGAAGGAAAACTCCCGTCGACTCTTCAACGAGATCGACGCGCTGTTCCGCACCTCCCCGATCGCGCTGAAGAAGCCGACTCCGGTTGAGGAAGCCGACACCATTCTTGATATCTTCGACAACACGCTGTTCTACACCATTCCGCAGGTCTACCGTCGTTTCGACGACTGGGTCCTCGGAGACAAGGCCGGCCTCGTGCCGCCGGTGTGCCCGGCGTTCTTCCATCCGGGAAGCTGGATCGGTTCCGACCGTGACGGCAACCCGAACGTCACCGCCAAGGTGAGCCGTCAGGTGGCCCGCAAGTTCAGCGACCATGTGCTGGGCGCGCTGGAGATCGAAACCCGCCGCGTCGGCAAGAACCTGACGATGGAGGCCGAGACCACCCCGCCGAGCGCCGAGCTCAAGTCCCTGTGGAACCACCAGAAGGAAATGAGCGAGCGTCTGACCGACAAGGCCGCGCTGATCTCCACCAAGGAGCTGCACCGCGCCGTCATGCTGGTCATGGCAGACCGTCTGAAGGCCACCATCGACCGCGACGCCGACCTCATGTACCACTCCTGCGAGGACTACATCGCCGATCTGAAGACCGTGCAGCGCTCCCTCGCCGAAGCCAACGCCAAGCGTTCCGCCTACGGTCCGCTGCAGGACCTCATCTGGCAGGCCGAGACCTTCGGCTTCCACATGGTGGAGATGGAGTTCCGTCAGCATTCCGTCGTGCATTCCCGCGCTCTGGAGGACATCCGCGAGCATGGCCTGCACGGTGAGCGTGGCGAGCTGCAGCCGATGACCCACGAGGTGCTCGACACCTTCCGCGCGCTCGGTTCCATCCAGAAGCGCAATGGCATCAAGGCCGCCCGCCGTTACATCATCTCCTTCACCAAGAGCGCCCAGAACATCAAGGACGTGTATGAGCTGAACCGTCTGGCGTTCTCCCACCCCGAGGATGTTCCGACCATCGACGTGATTCCGCTGTTCGAGCAGCTTGAGGATCTGCAGAACTCGGTGGACGTGCTCGAGGAAATGATCAAGATCCCGGAGGTCCAGGCTCGTCTGAAGGCCACCGGCGGCAAGATGGAAGTCATGCTCGGCTACTCCGACTCCTCGAAGGACGCCGGCCCGACCTCCGCCACCCTTGCCCTGCACTCCGCGCAGGAGCGCATCGCCAAGTGGGCCGAATCGCACGACATCGACCTGACCCTGTTCCATGGCCGCGGCGGCGCCGTCGGTCGTGGCGGCGGCCCGGCCAACCGCGCCGTGCTCGCGCAGCCGGTCGGCTCCGTGAAGTGCCGTTTCAAGCTCACCGAGCAAGGCGAGGTCATCTTCGCACGCTATGGCAACCCGGTGCTGGCCATCCGCCACGTGGAGTCCGTCGCAGCCGCAACGCTGCTGCAGTCCGCTCCGAGCGTGGAGAAACGCAACACCGAGATGACCAAGAAGTACGCCGACATGGCAGCTCAGCTCGACGAGGCCGCGCACAACCGCTTCCTCGACCTGCTGAACACCGACGGCTTCGCACCGTGGTTCTCCACCGTCACGCCGCTGACCGAAATCGGCCTGCTGCCGATCGGCTCCCGTCCGGCGAAGCGTGGTCTGGGCGCCAAGTCCCTCGACGATCTGCGCACCATTCCGTGGATCTTCTCCTGGGCACAGGCCCGCATCAACCTGGCCGCATGGTACGGCCTCGGCACCGCGTGCGAGCAGTTCGGCGACCTGAACACCTTGCGTCAGGCGTACGAGGAGTGGCCGCTGTTCTCCACGTTCATCGACAACATCGAAATGTCGCTGGCCAAGACCGACGA
>ERZ827423.433-NODE-433-length-54514-cov-5.712481_pt1 | contig 54514 bp, 48 predicted proteins | sample MGYA00519775_ERZ827423 | MGnify/ENA primary metagenome ERZ827423 (study PRJEB31778, sample SAMEA3449296) | human gut metagenome | biome: human gut; feature: human-associated habitat; material: faeces | place: United Kingdom | collected 2010/2012 ... | reverse complement strand
TGGACGATGATCTTGCATATGAGATTCTGGCGGTGGTGGAGGAAATCCCGGAGGGAAACGTAGCCACCTACGGACAGATTGCGCGGCTGATCGGGCGGGAGAAGAATTCCCGGCTGGTGGCGTGCGTCCTGTCACGGGCGGAATTTTACGGGCGATACCCCTGCCACCGCGTGGTCAACCATGCGGGGCGGCTTGCGCCGGGATGGACGGAGCAGGGCTTTCTGCTGGCGCGAGAAGGGGTCGAACTGAAGAAAAACGGCTGTGTCGATCTGAAAAAATACGGCTGGGATTGCTGAAATGGAGGGAAAACCATGCACGATATCGCATATTACGATTCGCCGCTGGGGCGCATCCTGCTGGCCGCGGACGAGCAAGGCTTGATCGGATTGTGGTTTGAAGAGCAGAAATATTACGCGGCGGGGCTTGCGGAGGGTCACAAAGAACGGGAAACGCCGGTGCTGACGGAAACGAAACATTGGTTGGACGCTTATTTTCACGGCGAACAGCCGAAAGCGCTGCCTGCTCTGCACCCGGCCGGAACCTCGTTTCAGCGCGAGGTCTGGAAGATTCTTCTCAAAATTCCCTATGGGCAGGTCAGAACCTATGGCGATATTGCGGCGGAAATCGCCAAGCGGCGCGGACAAAATCGTTTTTCTGCACAGGCCGTGGGCGGCGCGGTGGGGCACAACCGCATCTCGATCCTGATTCCTTGCCACCGCGTGATCGGAGCAAACGGCAGCCTGACCGGCTATGCGGGCGGTGTGGAGAGAAAGCTTGCACTCCTGAAGCTGGAAGGGGCGGATCTTTTCGGACTCACCATCCCGACCAGGGGTACCGCTTTGTAAACAAATTATGGAAAAACGCCTTGATGCTGGAAAAGAAGGAATTCATTCGTTATAATATAGATGATGCAGGAAGGAACGGCATTCGATTCGGTCTGACCTCTTTATTCAAACAGAAAGGTGGAATTCTTAATGAACAAGTTCATGCTCAACGAAACCTCTTATCATGGCGCGGGCGCGATCCAGGCGATCCCGGAAGAGATCAAAAGCCGCGGTTTCAAGAAGGCGTTTGTCGCATCGGACCCCGATCTGGTGAAGTTCGGCGTTACGCAGAAGGTGACGGACCTGCTGGAAAAAGCGGGCATCGAATACAAGCTTTACTCGGACATTAAGCCCAATCCCACCATCGAAAACGTGCAGCACGGCGTGGAAGAATTCAAGGCCTGCGGCGCAGACTGCATCGTTGCCATCGGCGGAGGTTCGTCTATGGATACCTCCAAGGCGGTCGGCATCATCATCGCCAACCCCGAGTTTGCCGATGTGCGCTCTTTGGAGGGTGTTGCCCCCACGAAGAACAAATGCGTTCCGATTATTGCGGTTCCCACCACTGCCGGCACCGCTGCGGAAGTCACCATCAACTATGTCATCACCGATGTGGAGAAGAAGCGCAAGTTCGTCTGCGTGGACGCGCATGACATTCCTGTCGTCGCCGTCGTCGATCCCGACATGATGTCCACGATGCCAGCGTCGCTGACCGCTGCGACCGGCATGGACGCACTGACTCACGCCGTTGAGGGCTACATCACCAAGGGCGCCTGGGAGCTTTCCGATATGTTCCACATCAAGGCGATCGAGATCATTTCCCGTTCGCTTCGTGACGCGGTCAAGAACGGCAAGGCCGGCCGCGAAGGCATGGCGCTGGGCCAGTATGTGGCCGGTATGGGCTTCTCCAACGTGGGCCTGGGCGTGGATCACTCCATGGCGCACACCCTTTCCGCCTACTACGATACGCCCCACGGCAAGGCCTGCGCGATTCTGCTGCCCGCCGTCATGGCTTACAACGCGGAATACACCGGCGAAAAATACAAGGATATCGCCAGAGCCATGGGCGTTGAAGGCGTGGACAGCATGACGCCTGCCGAATACCGCAAGGCCGCTGTGGACGCGGTGCGCAAGCTCTCCGAGGACGTCGGCATTCCTTCGACCCTCAAGGGCATCGTCAAGGAGGAGGACATCCCTGCGCTGGCCGAGTCCGCCTACGCCGACGCCTGCCGCCCCGGCAACCCGCGCGACACCAGCGTCGAAGAGATCGCCGAGATTTATCGCAGCCTGATGTAATAGATCATGTATGCCGAATAAGCAAAATGCAGCCGCTTTCATAGCGGCTGCATTTTTGTCATAAAAAACTCTCGCTTCAAATGCGGAGCTATCAGAAAAATAAAAGGCTTCATACATTTATATGAAGCCTTTTGAAGCTGGTGCGAAGGACGGGACTTGAACCCGTATGGTTGCCCACACGCCCCTCAAACGTGCGCGTCTGCCAATTCCGCCACCCTCGCGTAGCACAAAAACTATTATACACGATCAGGCAAAATTGTCAAGGGGGTGTGGGCAGTTTTTTTGCAAAGGAAGATCGGGCGGCGTCAAAGCTGTTCGGCTTCGTGCAGCCACAGGGCGGAAACCGCATCGGAGGGCATGCGCCAGTCGCCGCGCGGGGAGAGCGTGACCGTGCCGACTTTGGGGCCGTCCGGCAGACAGGAACGCTTGAACTGCTGGGCGAAGAAGCGCCGCAGGAACACGAGCAGCCATTTTTTGATGGTGGTGTCGTCGTAGCGGCCGTCCATCGCCAGGCGGCACAAGCGGTAGATTTTGCGCGGCGCAAAGCCGAAGCGCAGCAGATAATACAGAAAGAAATCGTGCAGCTCATAGGGGCCGACGATGTCCTCGGTGCGCTGGGCGATGTCGCCATCCTTGGGCGGCAGCAGTTCGGGACTGACGGGTGTGGCAAGAATGTCGAGCAGCACGTCCCGCAGCTCGCCTTCACTGCGGCCGGCTTCATAGGCCGTCAGGTGGCGCACCAGCGTCTTGGGGATGGAGCAGTTGACCGCGTACATCGACATGTGGTCGCCGTTATAGGTCGCCCAGCCCAGCGCAAGCTCGGAAAGATCGCCCGTGCCCACGACGAGGCCGCCGCATTTATTGGCCAGGTCCATCAGCACCTGCGTCCGCTCGCGCGCCTGGCCGTTTTCGTAGGTCACGTCGTGAACGTCCATATCCTGCCCGATGTCGGCAAAGTGCTGCGTGACCGAGGCTGTGATGTCCACCTGGCGCAGCGTCACGCCATAGGCTTCCGCGAGCTTGACCGCGTTGCTCTTGGTGCGCTTTGTCGTGCCGAAGCAGGGCATTGTCACGGCCAGAATGCCCTTGCGGTCGAGTCCCAGACGGTCAAAGGCGTGCACCATCACGATCAGTGCCAGCGTGGAATCCAAACCTCCGGACAGGCCGACGACGGCGCATTGGCAGTGCGTGTGACGCAGACGGGTACACAGCCCCTCCGCCTGAAGGGCGAGGATTTCTTCACAGCGCTCCGCAAGGTTTTCACGAGACTGCGGCACAAAGGGCGTTGGGGAGAAGGTGCGGCGCAGTGCAAGTTCGTGCGGCACGAGATCGAACGGGACGCGCGCGGCACAGCCGGACTTGGGATAGGTCGTGGTGCGGCGGCGTTCTGCGGCCAGGCGGGATAGATCTGCGTCCGCAAAGGTCAGGCCCGTTTCAAACCGGCGGGATTCCGCCAGCAGAGAACCGTTTTCGGCAATTAAGTTATGTCCGGCAAACACCATGTCCTGTGAGGATTCGCCCTGACCGGCATCGGCATAGACATAGGCGCAGATCAGGCGGCCCGACTGTCCGCAGACCAGTTGGCGGCGATACTGCATTTTGCCGATCAGCTCGTCGCTGGCGGAGAGGTTGCAGATCAGCGTTGCGCCCGCAGCGGCGAGATTTTCCGACGGTGCGGACGGTACCCAGAGATCTTCGCAGATCTCCGCGCCGAACATAAAATCGGGCAGCTGGCGACAGCAGAAGATCTGCCGCGCGCAAAGGCGCACGGTCTGTCCGGCCAGCACGATTTCTTCATCGACGTCCTTTCCGGAAGAGAAATGCCGTGCTTCATAAAACTCGGCATAATTGGGCAGATAGGTCTTGGGGATCAGTCCCAGCAACTTGCTGCCCGTCATCACCGCCGCGCAGTTGTAAAGCGCTGCGCCGCAGCGCACCGGCAGGCCGACGAGCAGCACTGCGTTGAGAGCGGCCGTTTCTTCCAGAATATGGTCCAGCGCGTTTTCTGCGCCCTCCAGCAGCGTTTGGGAAAGAAAGAGATCCCCGCAGGTATACCCCGTCAGCCCCAATTCCGGAAAAACAACGACCGCAGCGCCTTCATCCGCAGCGTGGCGCGCCAGCGAGATGGTTTGTTCTGCGTTATATGCACAGTCGGCTACGCGCAGCGCGGGCGTAGCCGCGGCGATGCGCACAAAACCGTCTTTCATGGTTGGAAATCCCCCTTGCAGCAAGGTTTTCAGATTGCTTTGATGGTAGTCGATTCCGGGGGAGAAGTCAAGAGCGGTTTTTTGAAACGCAGTTCCGCATCGTGAACCCGATGGGAAAAATTCGGTTCAAACAGTTGCCAGTCGGCATCTGTTGCGTTAAGATATAGATAAGGAAGCGAGCCCTATCCCGGCTCGCATCGACTGTCCAACAGACAACAGACATATGAAGGGAGATTCGTTTTATGGACATCAACAAGAAAATCGAAGCCCTGGGCATCGTGCCCGTGGTTGTGCTCAATGATGCGGACGACGCTGTGCCGCTTTGCAAAGCCCTGGCTGAGGGCGGTCTGCCGGTTGCGGAGATCACCTTCCGCACCGCTGCTGCGGAGGAGTCCATCCGCCGCGTCGCCAAGGAGCTGCCCGACGTGCTCGTCGGCGCCGGCACCGTGCTGACCATCGACCAGGTGGACCGTGCCATCGGCGCGGGCGCCAAGTTCATCGTTTCCCCCGGCTTCAACCCTGAAGTCGTCGGCTACTGTGTCAAGAACGGTTATCCGATCTTCCCCGGCTGCCCCACCACTTCCGATATCGAAGCAGCCATGAGCTTCGGCCTGAAGGTCGTCAAGTTCTTCCCTGCTGAGGCGATGGGCGGCCTGAAGGTCATCAAGGCGGTTGCCGCTCCCTACGGTCAGATGAAGTTCATGCCCACCGGCGGCGTGAACGAGAAGAACCTGCTGGACTACCTGGCGTTTGACAAGATCATCGCCTGCGGCGGTTCCTGGATGGTCGATAAGGAGGCTGTCGCCACCAAGAACTTCGCCAAGATCACCGAGCTGACCCGCTCTGCGGTCAAGACCATGCTGGGCTTCGAGCTCAAGCACATCGGCGTCAACTGCGCCGATCCCGAGGAAGCGCTCAAGGTCGCCAAGAAGTTCTCCACGCTGTTCGGCTGGGCGGTCAAGGAAGGCAACTCTTCCACCTTCGCCGGCACCGCTGTGGAGTGCATGAAGGCTCCTTACCTGGGCAAGAACGGCCACATCGCCGTGGGTACCACCTCTGTGGTCCGCGCCAAGGCTTACCTTGAGTCTCAGGGCTTCGAGTTTGACGAGTCCACCGCCAAGTACAAGGGCGAGAAGCTCAACGCCATCTACCTCAAGGACGAGATCGGCGGCTTCGCGATTCACCTGGTGAACAAGTAAACCGACAATTCAGACGCTCCGGACGTGCTTTCGCGCCCGGAGCGTTTCTTTTTGCATGAAAATTTGCTATCCTCATATCCATAAGGAGGTGAGGTGACCATGTTGGGACATCTTTTGAGCTTGCCCTTCCGGCTTGTGGGCTGGGTGCTGGATATGACCGGCCATCTTGTTGGCTTTGTGCTGGGGCTTGTGCTGCTGGTGGTTGGCATTGTGCTGTGCATGACCGTGGTCGGCCTGATCGCCGGCATCCCGCTGTGCATCCTGGGCGCGGTGATGATGTTCAAGAGCCTCTTTGTCTGCCATCGCAATGACCGATAAAGAGCGGCAACACGCAAAAAAGGCGTGCGTCAGAGCAATCTGGCGCACGCCTTTTGTATGTATTCCGTTTTATTGGACGGTAAAGCCGGTCCATTCGATCTTGTTGTATTGCAGAACGTCGTCTGCAAAGGTCATGCCCAGCTTTTGATAGAAAGGCACGGCTTTTTCATTTGCGACGAGATAGAGGGCAATGTCCTTTTCGCCGCCGGCCAGTTCATGCGCCGCTCTCATGAGCTTGGTGCCGATTCCCCGGCCTTCGTAATCTCGATCTACGCCCAAATCGGTGACATAAAGCCAATAACAAAAATCGGTAAGACCAAACAGAACGCCTACGATTTTTCCCTCTTCGTTGCGCGCCGCAAGGCTGATGGAGGCGTTTTGAACCAGCTTTTCGATTCATTCCCGAAATCTCTCTTTCGGATATTGCGAACCAAGATCGGTTCTCTTTAGAAAATCAATATATTCCTCGGCGGACAATCTCTCTTCTTTATAGGTAATCGTCATGCTTTGTTCCTTCCCCCAAAGCGGGATGTGAAGGTTTTTCTTCGTTTCATGACAATCCTATCATAATTTTATGCCGTTTGCAAGGCATCGGGGAAGCACTCGAAGAGGAACGGTTCAAAATCAAAGCAGATGGCAAAATGGGCAGATGTCCTCGCAACGCTCGTCCTTCAAGCGGAACCCGCCGGGGGAACAAAGCCCAATCGCTCGTAGAGATGCCGCGCATGCGTGTTGCTTGCCGCCGCAGCGTTAAGCTGCATCACGCGGAAGCCGTGCGCTTTGGCCTGCGTAAGGCAGTCCGGCACCAGCTTTTCACCGATGTGCAGTCCACGGCAGGAAGCGGCCACAGCGCAGCTCACGTTGGCGATGCAGCCGCAGGGGCAGATGTTGTTTGGTGAAGAATGTATATACTCCGGTACGCGCCCGGTTGCGGTCTCTTCTGCCGCGACGGTATAGGTCTGCGCGGCAAAGAACGCCGCGCCGGAGGCTTTGTCCGGCGCTTTTTCCTGCGGGAAGGCCTCGCAGTTTTCCGCCACGCGATTCCGGATCGCGTTTATCTGCGGGATATCCTCCGTGCGATGGGCGCGGAGTTGAATGCTGAGTCAGATAGGTGCATTCTCCTTTAGCCGATCAGTGCCAGCAGCCGTTCGCAGAGGAACACCGTGCCGCAGGCGGTCAGCGCCACGGGCAGCAGCCCCTTGCCGCGGAAGGCGAGAATCAATGCCGCCGCCAGCCCCGCCAGCGCGGAAATCAGATTGGAGGTGGAAAACAGCACCTCCGGGAAGGTCATGGCCGCCAGCACTGCGTAAGGGACATAATAGAGGAATGACTGCAAAAAGCGGTTGGTGATACGCTTGCGCACCAGCGTCAGCGGCAGCATGCGCGGCAGGTAGGTCACAATCGCCATCACTGCAACGGCCGCCAGAACGTAGCCTGTGTTATTCATGCGGCTGTGCCTCCTTCTGCTCTCCACAATCCACGGGCAGTTCCTCTTCCTGCGTTTTGATCGGATGCCGCCAGGCCATCAGCCCGGAGACCAGTACCGCGCACAGGATGATGACCCAGCCGCGCGAGAGATCCTTGAGCACAGGGGTGAAATAAAACAGGCTGGAGATCGCTGCTGCCATCAGCACGGTGTAGAGCACCGGGCGGATGGAGCGCGCCGGGGGAATGATGATGGCGATGAACATGCCGTAGATGGCGATGCCCAGCGCCGAGCGCACCATCGGCGGCAGAAAGCCTGTCACCGTCGCGCCAAGTATGGTTCCTGCCGCCCAGCCGATGTAAACGCAGAGGATGAGGCCGGAAAGATACGGTGTGGTGACCGCGCCCTTTTGCTGCATGCAGACCGCGAAAACCTCATCCGTGTTGCCGAAGGAGAGAATTGCGCGGGTGAGGGTGGACATCTTTTCATCCACCTTCTGCGACAGCGACAGCGACATCAGCATATAGCGCAGGTTGATGACGAAGGTCGTGATGCCGATCTCCACCAACGGTGCGGCGGAGAGAATCAGTGAAAGTCCCGCAAACTGCCCGGCCGAGGTTAGGTTGGTCATGGAGATCAGCGCTGCGACCCATACGGGCAGACCGCTTTCCACACACATCAACCCGAACACGAAGGACACCGAAACGTAACCCAGACAGATGGGCAGGCCGTCCTTCGCACCGCGCCAAAGATCATTGCTTTTCTTCGAAAGAGCTGTCATTTTGCCACACCGCCCTGCTTATCCCTGTCAAAGGCCGCACGGCGAAGCGTGGACTGACGCATTTTTTCGCGCAGTCCTTCGCGGTCGCCAGCCTGAAGCAGACCCTTGACGGCATTGAGTTCGCTTACGATGGAGTCGATCTCCTGTTCCAGTATATCGCGGTTGAGCAGGAAGAGCTCGCTCCACAGTTTGTCGTTGATGCGCGCGATGCGCGTCAGGTCGCGGAAGGAATCGCCTGTATAGGCTGCCAGATGCGTATTGTCCTGGCAGTTCATCAGCGAAATGGCGATAACGTGCGTCAGCTGCGACAAAAAGCCGATCATCTCGTCGTGCTCGCGCGGCGTGAGGATCGAGATGCGGCCGAAGCCGAGAATTTCTGCCAGCTCGTGTACCGTGTCGATGGCAGGCTGCGTGTTCTTCTCGGTGGGGGTGATGATGAAGTTCGCCCCGCGGAAGATCTTTTCGTCGCTGTTGCGCACGCCGATGGTCTCGCGCCCTGCCATGGGGTGCGACGCGATGAACTCGTTGTCCTGTTCGGCGAGGATCGCCTGCGCGTCGTCCACCACCGCGCACTTGACGCCGGAGACATCGGTGATCAGCGCGCCGGGACGCAGCGCTCCCTTGTGTGCGCACAGCCATTCCAGCAGAGCCGTGGGATACAGGCCGAAGATCACAAAGTCCGCATCCCCGACCAGCTCATCGGAGTATTCCGCGCCGCGGGCGATGATGCCCTCTTCTTTGGCGTAATCCAGTGCGCCGGGGTCGATGTCCAGCGCGTCCACCGTGTAGCCCAGCGCCGTCAGCCGCCGCGCGTAGCAGCCGCCGATCAGCCCTAGCCCCACGATCAGAAAATGTGTGTTTCGATTCATGAAAGCACCTCCGCCCGGCCGCCGATGCGGCGCAGGTCGTCGAAAAAGTCAGGATAGCTCTTGGCAATAGCCTCCGCGCCGTCGATGACGATCGGCGCGCTGCCCAGCGTCGCGGCGATGGCCAGGCTCATCACCACGCGGTGGTCGTTCCGTCCGGAAACCTCCGTTTCGCGGAAGGCGGGACGATTGCCCCAGCCGTGGATGGTCAGGCTGTCGCGCGTGCTTTCCAACTGCGCGCCCAATTTGCGCAGCTCGGTTTCCATCGCCTCGATCCGGTCGGATTCCTTGTCCCGCAGCCGCGCCGCATTGCAAAGTACCGTCGTGCCCTCGGAATAAAGCCCCAGCACCGACAGGATCGGCGCAAGGTCCGGACAGTTCGATACGTCGATGCGCTGTCCGGTCAGGTGTGCGGGCAGTATTTCGGCGGTGTCTTCCGTCCAGCGGGTCTGCGAACCGAAGGATGCCAGAATCGGGAAAATCGCCTTGTCGCCTTGCAGGGAATCCCGACGCAGATTGGCAAGGCGAATCCCGCCGCGCAGCGCGGAAAGCACCGCAAAGAACGCCGCCTGAGAATAATCGCCCTCCACAACGGCGTCCCGCGCCTGATAACACTGCCCGCCGGGGATAGCCAGCGAATATTCGCCGTCAAAAGCGGCTTGCACGCCGAACTGCCGCAGTGTATCCAGCGTCAGATCCACATAGCCGCGCGATTGAAAGGGCGGCAGAATCTCGATGCGGGAATCCTCGGGCAGCAGCGGCAGCGAAAACAACAGTCCCGTGATGAACTGGGAGCTGACATTGCCGTCGAGCACGATCTTTCCGCCGTGCAGCGGTCCCTGCACGGTGATGCGGCTGTTTTGCCGCTCAAACCGCAGCCCCTGCTGTGCAAACAGCGTCTCGTAGACCGATTGCGAGCGCTCCATCAGCCGTCCATGCCCTGTCAAGTGAACGGGATTGCGCCCCAGTGCCGCCAGCGGGATCAAAAACCGCAGCGTCGAGCCGGATTCACGGCAGTCGATGGCGGTTTCGGGCAGATCGAACAGCGCGCCGCCGCAGCCGGAAACCGTGCAGCAATCGCCGCTGCGGACAACCTTCGCGCCCAGCGCCTCCAGTGCGCCGCAGGTCGCGGCCATGTCCTCGGAGGAGGAGACACCGGTGATGCGCGACGTTCCCTCCGCCAGCCCTGCACAGAGCAGCGCCCGGTGCGCCAGCGACTTGGATGGCGGCACGCGCACCGCGCCGGAGCAGACCGCGGGATAAACTTTGACTTTCATGCGGCGCTCCTCTCTGTTACAGCTCGCGGTCGATGACGGCGGCAATGCGGCGCGCCTTCTTGACCATTTTGGCAAAGTGTTCCGGGGTCAGCGACTGAGCGCCGTCCGACCATGCGGCTTCCGGATGCGGATGCACCTCGATGATGAGGCCGTCAGCGCCTGCCGCGACCGCCGCCAGAGACATGGACTCCACCAGCCGCCAGTCGCCCGTGGCATGGGAAGGGTCGATGATGATGGGCAGATGGGTCTTTTCCTTGACGATCGGCACGACGGAAAGATCCAGCGTGTTGCGGGTGTATTTTTCAAACGTGCGGATGCCGCGCTCGCACAGGATGACGTTTTCATTGCCGCCCGCCATGATGTATTCCGCGCTCATCAGCCACTCTTCCATGGTGTTGGCCAGGCCGCGCTTGAGCAGCACGGGCTTGTTGGTGTGCCCCAGCGCCTTGAGCAGATCAAAGTTCTGCATATTGCGCGCGCCGACCTGAATCAGATCGACGTTTTCGACGAACTCGTCCAGATGCTCGATTGCCATCAGTTCCGACACGATGGGCAGGCCGGTTTCCTTGCGGGCTTCAACCAGATCCATAACGCCCTCGGTGCCCAGCCCCTGGAAGGCGTAGGGCGAGGTGCGGGGCTTGAACGCGCCGCCGCGCAGCATCGTCGCACCTGCGGCCTTGACCGCGCGCGCATCTTCCAGCAAGGGATCGAGACCCTCCACCGAACAGGGACCGGCGATCACCGCGATCTTTTCCTGTCCGCCGATCTTTACACCGCCGCAGTCGATGACGGAATCTTCCGGGTGGAAGAGGCGGTTGACCTTTTTGTAAGGCGCGGAAACGCGCGTAATGGTGTCTACATAGGGGTTGACGGCGATCTGCGCCTCGTCTACCAGCGTCGTATCGCCCACCAAACCGAATACGTTATAGTTATCGCCCGAAATCATGGTCACGCTCAAACCCATATCCTCGAAAGAATGAATGAGCTTGCCGACTTCCTGTTCCGGGGCGCCTTTTTTCATGGAAATAATCATGAAATCACTGCCTAACTTTTTGGATTTTTCCGAAAATGAATTCGAGGTGTTTCTTTATTTGGCAAGGGTCTCCTTGAGAAAGAGGATCGCCTCTTCATAGCCATGGATGCCGTGACCGTAGATGGTCTTTATGCAGGCCATGCCGGGGTAGGAATGGTGTCGGAATTCCTCGCGGTCGTAGATATTGGAAAGATGGACTTCCACCGCGGGCAGCGCCACGGCCTTGAGCGCGTCGAGGATCGCGACGGAGGTATGGGTGTAGGCGGCGGGGTTCATCACGATGCCGTCAACCTTCTGATAGGCGTCCTGAATATAGTCCACGATGGTTCCTTCATGGTTGGACTGCACACAGCGGACCTCGATACCCTCGCGCGCGCAGACTTCTTCGATATATTTGACCAGATCCGCATAGGTCGTGCGGCCGTAGATTTCCGGCTCGCGGATGCCCAGCATATTGATGTTCGGGCCGTTAATGACAAGCAGTTTCATGGATTTTCTCCTCAATCCGGCGCACGGTCTCCTTCTGCGCGCCGTTGTTGTCGATGATGAAATCACTGTATTTGCGGTAGAGCGGCAGGCGCTCTTCGTACATTTTCTGAACCGCCTGTGCGCTGGCGGAGAGCGGGCGGCTGGGGTCGGCCTTGGCCAGACGCTCCAGGTCGCGTTCCAGGAACACGATGCGGCTGTTGTGGCGCATCAGGCGGATGTTGTCCTCGTCCTTGACGATGCCGCCGCCGGGCGACAGGATCAGCCCCTGACGGCCGCAGACCGAGCGCAGCGCATCCTTTTCCAGCTGCCGGAAATACGCTTCCCCCTTGAGTTGAAAGATCATCGGGATGCTCATGCCCGCGTTTTTTGCAATCAGCTCGTCCAAATCGACGTATTCGCGGCCCATGCGCGCGGCCAGCATCTTAGCTGTGGTGGTCTTACCGCAGGAGGGCATGCCGATCAGGGCGATGTTTTCCATCTGTATGCACAGCTTGCGGTGGACGCGGGAGATTTCGCTGTCGGGAATTTCCCTGTCCAGAAAGAGCTCTGCGGCGTATTTGGCCTGCGCTACCAGCATTTCCAGCCCGTTGCAGCAGGGAATGCCCATCTCCTGCGCCTGAAGCAGCAGCTTCGTGCGCAGCGGATTGTAGATCACGTCCACCACCGCTTCCAGCGCGGGGAAGGCGGAAAGATCAATCGCCTGTGCGTCCAGGCTGGGATACATCCCCAGCGGCGTGGTGTTGAAGATCACCTGCACATCCTTTTGCTTCAGCGCCTGTTCATAGCTGATTTGCCCGTCCAACGGGTGGCGGCTGGCGATGAGGATTTCCTTCGCGCCCAGGTCCTTTGCCACGGCGCGCGCGGTCTTGCAGGTGCCGCCGCTGCCCAGAATCAGCACTTTTCTACCCGAAAGCGCGATGCGGTTGGAGCGCAGCAGGGTCTCCATCCCGGCAAAATCCGTATTGTAGCCCCAGAGCTCTCCGCCCCTGTTGACGATGGTGTTGACCGCGCCGATCGCCTGCGCAGCCGGGTCGATGTGCGCCAGATAGGGAATCACGGTTTCCTTGTAGGGAATGGTGACGTTGATAGCGGCAAATTCCTTTGACTCGAGAAACGGCCCGACCGCTTCCTTCGGCATCGGGATCAGATCATAGGTATAGGAGCAAAGCTCTTCATGGATCACTTTGGAAAAGCTGTGCCCCAGCTTTTCTCCGATCAATCCGTAACGCATGGTTCCTCCTTCCGCGCCCACAGGTATCCGTAGCGCCCCATCATCAGGTCGCACAGACCGATGGCCGCCGCCGCGTCGATCACGCATCGGGCGCGATGGAAAATTGCCGGATCATGCCGGCCCTCAATGACCAGCTTTTCCGGCTGGTTGGTGCGCAGGTTTATTGTGTCCTGCTCCTGATAGATGGAGGGCGTGGGCTTGACGGCGGTGGAGAACACTACGGGCATGCCGTTGGTGATGCCGCCGTTGACGCCGCCGTTGTGGTTGGTGCGCGTGACCAGCCGCCCGTTTTCAACGCCCTCGATCGCATCGTTGGCACGGCTGCCGAAAAGTCCCGCAAAGCCGAAGCCCAGCCCGAACTGCACGCCCTTGACGGCGGGCACGCTGTAAAGCAGCGCAGAAAGTTCGCTTTCCACCGAGTGGAAGAAGGGTTCGCCGATGCCTGCGGGCAGGCCGGAGATTGCGGTTTCGAGCACCGCGCCCACGGAATCCCCGCGGGAGGCGGCATCTTCGATCAGCTTGGTCATGCGCACGCCGGATTCCGCGTCCAGCACGGGGAAGGCGGGGGAGTCCAGCGCGGCGAGGTCGTCCTCCAGCGCATCCCAGTTGAAATCCCGGTCGCAGATGCTTTGGCAGGACTTGATGTGCGTACCGATGCGGATGCCGTGGTCGGAAAGAATCTGCTCAAAAATCGCACCCGCCGCCACCAGCCCCGTCGTGACCCGGCCGGAGAAATGCCCGCCGCCGCGCGCGTCCTGAAAGCCGCCGTATTTGGCAAAGGCGGTAAAGTCCGCGTGCGAGGGACGGGGGAGATACTTCATCTTCTCATAGTCCTTGGAATGCTGGCTTTTATTTTCGATCATCAGCGTCAGCGGCGTGCCGGTGGTGTGGCCGTCGTAATAGCCGCTGAGGAAACGGAATTCGTCCGCTTCCTGCCGCTGGGTGGAGATGCGTCCCGCCGGGCGACGCTTGGTCAGCTCCGCCCGGATGCGGTCCAGGTCGAGCCGGATGCCTGCGGGCAGGCCGTCCAGCACGAAGCCTACGGCCGGGCCGTGTGATTCGCCGAAAATCGTCAGCGTGAAATTGGTGCCGAAGCTGCTTTTCATGGCGACCTCCTTTTTTACAGCAGAGCGCGGAGCGCGTCCAGCGTCATATTCTCAAAATAGCAGTGGCCGGGCCTGTCCACCTTAACCACGGTGATGCCGCCCGCGCCGCTCTTTTTGTCGTGGGACATCGCGGCAAAGACTGCGTCGGGGTCAAGTGATACTTCCGTGGGCAGATTCAGGGAGGCGAGCACCTTGACCGTGCGGGCCTTGAGCGCCGGATCGGTGATAAAATAGAGCATTCCCAGTCCCACGCACTCGCCGTGATACAGCCCGTGCAGGTGCGCCGCGCTCTCAATGCCGTGGCCGATGGTGTGGCCGAAGTTCAGCGCCTTGCGCAGCCCCTGCTCGGTTTCGTCCTGCTCCACCACGCGCGCTTTGGCGGCAATGGAGCGATAGATGATTTCCTCCAGATGTGCCTGCACATCGCCCGCTTCAAACAACGCAAACAGATCTGCGTCGAGAATCAGCCCCATTTTGACCGCTTCGGCAAGACCGTTGGCCCAATGCCGCGGCGGCAGGGTTTTGAGCGTGTCAAAGTCGATCAGCACTGCGCGCGGCTGGTGGAACGCGCCGATGATGTTTTTAACGCCGTTTAAGTTGATGGCAGTCTTGCCGCCGACCGACGAATCGATCTGGGAAAGCGTTGTGGTGGGAATCTGAATAAAGTCTATGCCGCGCATATAACCGGCTGCGGCAAAACCGCCCAGGTCGCCCACAACACCGCCGCCCAGCGCGATGAGCAGATCCCTGCGTCCGAAGTTCAGTTCCAGCATCCGCGCGCAAACGCGTTCAAACACAGGGAAAGATTTAGCGCCTTCGCCCATCGGCACGACTTCCGCACTGCCGTTGGGGCACTGGGCAAGCACTGTATCCAGATACTCTTTCGGCACGCCGTCGTCCGTCAGCACCAGCACCTTGCGGTCGAGATTTACATAATCCGCAAGATGCTCAAGCAGCCCGCGCCCGAAATGAATCGGGTAAGCACGAGAGCCCAGGTTTACGTTCAATTCCATTTGTTCCATACTGCCATCCTTCCGTATTTCGTCCGGTTGATAGAAAAAGGGGAACGATGTTCTGTCACCGCTCCCCGCCGATACCCATTTTTTGTGTTCATTCTTCACTTTTTTCGATGGTATAGGTGCCCAGCACCTTAATCTGCGTACAGACCTTTCCGAGCTGCTCCAGCAGGGAGGAAGCGGCTGCGCCGGATAGATCGCCGACTACTTCGATATAGAAATAATATTGCCAAGGTGCATTTTTGAGCGGGCGGGACTTGATGCATTCCAGATTAAAGCCCAGGTCGCTGACAATGCGCATCACGCCGGCGAGCTGACCCACCTCGTGATGTACAGTAAACAAAAGGCTAAATCGATTGCCGTTTTCAGCCATCGATTTAGCGATGATAATAAATCGGGTCGTATTGTCCGAGGAGGTATTGATGTCGCGTGCAAGCACAGAAAGACCGTAAAGCTCCGCAGCGACGGCAGAACCGATCGCCGCGCACGAGGGGTCCCGAAGCTCGGCCACATGCTTGGCGGCTTCGGAGGTGGAGGCAGAGCTCACCTGTTCCGCGCTCAGCTGGGTCAGAAAATCGCGGCACTGCGACAGCGCCTGCGGGTGAGAAAACACCGTCTTGACTCCGGAAACGGGCGCGCCTTCAAGACCCAGCAGGCACTGCCGGATCTTCAAATCGTACATTTTGCGGATATAGACGTTGTGGGTCTTGAGCAGATCGAGGATGTTGCCCACATCACCCGTATTGGAATTTTCAAAGGGAATCACGCCGTAAGCGATGCGGCCGGATTCCACCGCGTCGAAAATCTCTTCAAAGGTGGAAAAGGAGATCGACTTTTCGCAGGGGAAGAGCATCTGCTCCGCCGCGTGCGTGTGCGATCCTTCCGCGCCGAAATAGCCCACCACTGTCGAATGAATCAGTGTGGACTGGTAGTCCTTGGAAAGACCCATTTCGTAGCGGATGAACTTTTCGTAATAGGGCAGGTAGCGCATCTGCTCGATGTAGGCGCAGTTCTTTTTGACGACCACTTCTTCGCGCGCCGCGTCGAAGATGGGCATCTGGTGGGCGGATTTATAGCGCGCGACCAGTTCGACCGCTTCCATGCGCTTGCAGAAAAGCTCGGCCATCTTTTGATCCACTTCGTTGATGGTCAGCCTTGCCTGCTCCAAATCCGTCATCTTTGACGCCTCCCTGCCGGAACTTTTTCCGAATGAATAAGCAGAGTATAGCACAGCACTGCATAAAAGCAAAGAGATATCGCAAAAACGTAACAAAACGCGCCCTTTGAGATCAAAGGACGCGCCAAGAAAAATGAGTATTTATGCAGCTCAGTTGCCGGAAGAAGGCGTGGGCAGGAAGGGGATGATCTTCTGCGCAAACTCGGGCATGGAGATGGTTTGTAGCCAAACCCTTCCGGGACCGGTGAGCACGGTCAGGAATAAGCCCTCGCCGCCGAAGAGCACGTTTTTGAAGCCCTTCACGGTTTCAATGTTGTATCGAACGCTCGATTCAAACGCCGCTACGTTGCCGGTGTTGACCTTTAGCTGTTCGCCGGGCGCAAGCGTCTTTTCCACTACATGGCCGTCGATTTCGAGAAACGCCAACCCCTGGCCGCTCAGGCGCTGCAAAAGGAAACCTTCGCCGCCGAAAAGCCCCGCCCCGACGCGGCGCATCCATTCCACCGAGAGGTTGACGCCGGGCGTTGCGCAGAGAAACGAGCTTTTCTGGCAGATGAATTCGCGGCCGGGGCCGATCTCCAGCGCGATGATGGAGCCGGGGAAGGAGGAAGCCAGCGCGATCTGCTGTCCCTCGCCGCGGGAGGTGTAGGTCGCCAGAAACAGCGATTCCCCCGTGAACATGCGCCCCAGACCGCCAAGAAAACCGCCCTTCATGTTGGTGTCCATGTCAATGCCGCCGCTCATCCAGGACATTCCGCCGGACTGCGTGAAAATACTCTCACCGCGATTGAGCTCGATGGTCACGACGGGCAGAGAGCCGCCCTCGATTTTGTATCTCATCGCCTTTCCTCCTCAAAAAAAGTGTTTTTTCATTTTGAAGTATAGCAGAAAAAACGGAAAGCAGTCCTGCAAAAGGGCTGAAATCCGCCGCAGGATTGCTCAAAAACAAAGTTTTACCGCTTAAACGCGCGGCTGATTCGGGATGGGATAGGGGCCGCTCTTCTCCCAGACGGTGGGCACCGCTTCGCCGCCCTCGTTGAGCAGCACGAATGGCGCGCAATGGGTCATGCCCTTTTTGTTTTCCTCAAAGGTGAATTCCGCCACAAAGCGGTAGACCGGACGGGTCAGCTCCTCCACCTGCACGGTGAATTCCGCCGCCTTGGTGCCGCTGCCCAGATGCGCCATCGAGATGAACACCACTGCGTCCTTGCCGGGGAGCACCTGCACCTCGTCCTGCGTGTAGAGATGAATCTGCACACGGTCGCCGGAGATGGAGGCGGAGTTGTTGCTGACGATCAGGCGGATCTTCTTGGGCACGCCGGCTTGGAGCACCGGCTCGCCGCAGTAATCCAGCCGCACGTTCATGTAGGGGAATTCGTACTTGACCGTGTTCATCTCGGCATAGAGGTTGAGGAAATAGTCCTTTGCATGGAAATCCGGAACCGGGCCAGCGTTTTCGGGCGTGAACTGGATGTCCAGGCTGAACTTCGCTACGGCCTGGACAAAGAGCTTTTCCACGCGCTCGCTCATCTCGTCGATGGTGGTTGGAATGCGATTGCCGAGGCGGAAAGGATCGAGCGACACGGTCTTAATACCGCGCCCGATGGGGGTGATCCACTTTTCGTCAATGCAGTCCACGCCGTGCATCAGGCCATACATCGCGGCAATGGTGCCCGCGGTGCAGTCGGTGTCCTCACCGAAGCTCACCGCTGTGAGAATCGAGTCGTCAAAGCTGCCTGCGCACTTGACCAGCGAATAGGCCACGATGAACAGGTTGGAGGGCACGTCCCAGCCCATCTTGCCCTCCTTGTAACCCGCGGCCTCATCCTCGGGGGAGATGTAGTGCCATTCGATGTGGCCGATCCAGTTGTCCAGCATCACCTTGCGGGCTTCCCTGCGGTTTAGTCCCGCGTCTGCGCAGGCCGCGCCGTGGCGCACCGCCCGTGCAACCGCGCAATCCTCCGGAATGTAGGAAAGGCCGATCTCGATCAGCTTGCGGATATCGGTTTCGAAGAAGCAGGCCGCTTCCATCGCCGCGACAAACACTTCGGCGTAAACGCCCTCGCCGTTGCCGTGATCCACCACCGCGTCCTGGAAGGCATACTGCGCGGCCTTTTCCGGATGGCCGGGGAAGAGGCAGGCCCAGATTTCCGAACGGATGAAGGAGCCGCAGGAATCCTTGAAGTCGTTGTTGTGCGTGCCGCTGACCGGCGGCTGAAGCCCGGTGCGCAGATTGGTCTTGGCCGTGCCGTATTCGCCGTGGGTGAAAATCATCAGTTCGTTGAAATATTGCCCCAGCACCTTGCAGTCGATGTCCAGGCCCTTGTCCTCCAGCGCCAGCAGCCACAGCACCTGGATGTCCAGATCGTCGTTGGGCAGCGGTTCGCCCGTCATCTTGTGGGTATAGTAGGTCACATCGTTGGGCTGGCGGTTCCATTCCATCGGCATGCCCAGCGTGCCGCCGACGTTTTTGCCGATCCAGCAGCCCAGCATCCTGCGGCGGTAATCCTCAAGCGAAAGATACATATCGCTCATCCTCCGAAAAAATCCAGGGATTTGTTTTTATATCAGCCTCAATTGTAAGGTTTTTCCACCCGGATGACAAGGGGGAGTTTCACGTATTGTTAACAGAAAACACCGTTGACAAAAACTGCCCCGCAAACTAGAATAAAGCCTGAACTTAATACTCCTTTGAAAGACAGCGAAGAGAAGAGTAGTCCCTCCGCCGGGGTGCACAGAGAGTCCGCATTTGCTGCAAGCGGATCACACGGGAAGGATGAACATGGTCTTAGAGTTGCGTGGCCAAGGCATTGCGCTCAGGTGACGACGGGATCGCCCGTTACAGCGATAGAGTATAAGCGTAAAACATGGTTTGCGCCGTACTCGATGAGGCTTCATCCCGCAAGGGAGAGGCGAATAAAGGTGGTACAACGAAGCGCAAGGCTCTCGTCCTTTGATACAAAGGGACGGGAGTTTTTTTCTGGGAAGATTAAGTCAAGCATTTTGAGGTGAAGGATCATGATCAGGGTTACGGATCTTACAAAGGTGTTCCACGGGGGCGAGGCGGACGTAACCGCGCTTTCCGGGATCAACCTGACCGTCGGGCAGGGCGATATCTTCGGCATCATCGGCATGAGCGGCGCGGGAAAGAGCACGCTGCTGCGCTGTATCGCGCTGCTGGAAATGCCAACCGAGGGCAAAATCGAAGTGGAAGGCGTGGATATCTCGAAGCTGCAGGGCAAAGAGCTCACCCGGCTGCGCAAGAGCATCGGCGTTATCTTTCAGGGGTATAACCTTCTGATGCAGCGCAACGTGCTGCACAACGTCTGCTTCCCGCTGGAACTGGACGGCATGAAGAAGGCGGAGCGCGAAAAGCGCGCCATGGAACTGCTCGAAATCGTCGGTCTGGCGGACAAGGCGAAGGCCTATCCCTCCCAGCTCTCCGGCGGACAGAAGCAGCGCGTGGCCATCGCAAGAGCTTTGGCCAATAACCCCGAGATTCTGCTCTGTGACGAGCCCACCAGCGCTCTGGATTCCTTCACCACCAAGAGCATTTTGAACCTTTTGCAGGACATCAACTGCAAGCTGGGCGTCACCATCATCATCATCACCCATGAGATCGGCGTGGTCAACGCCATCTGCAATAAGGTCGCCATCATCAACCACGGTACCTTTGTCGAGCAGGGCGATGTTTCGACCGTGATGGTCAACCCCGCATCCCCGGTGACGAGGATGCTGCTGGGCATGAAGGAGGAATGACGCGATGTGGCAGCTGATTACCGATAACCTGCCGATGCTGATGGAAGGCTCGGGCGAAACGCTCGTGATGACCTTCGTCTCGGCGCTGTTTGCCTATCTCATCGGCGTGCCGCTGGGCGTCGCGCTGATTCTGACCGATAAGGACGGCCTCCGCCCCATGCGCGCGTTCAACGCCGTGCTGGGCTGGATTGTCAACGTCGGCCGGTCCATTCCCTTCGTCATCCTGATGCTCGTCATCGCGCCCTTGACCCGCCTGATCGTGGGCAAGGCCTTCGGCACCAAGGCGACCATCGTGCCGCTGGTTGTGGCCGCAGCGCCCTTTGTGGCGCGCATGGTGGAGCAGTCCCTGAAGGAAATCGACTCCGGCGTTGTCGAGGCCGCCCGCACCATGGGCGCGACCAACATGGAGATCATCCTGAAGGTGCTGCTGCCCGAATCCGTTCCCTCGCTGATCCGCGGCGCTGCCGTGACGGTGATTACCCTCGTGGGCTATTCGGCCATGGCGGGTGCATTGGGCGGCGGCGGATTGGGCGATATCGCCGTGCGCTACGGTATGCACCGCTACCAGTACGACGTGATGATCCTGACGCTGATCCTCATCGTGATCATCGTTCAGGTGATCCAGGTGATCTTTGAGCTTGTCGCCAAGAAGATCGACAAGCGCACCCGTTAATACAACTTCACTCTATACTTTTCGATAAAATCGATTTTCAGGAGGAATAACCATGAAGCTTACCAAGAAAATCCTTGCCGCGCTGCTGGCCCTTGTGCTGGTTGCGGCGCTGTCTGCCTGCTCTTCTGCGCAGAAGCCCGCCGAGTCTCCCGCCGAGACTGCGGTCGAATCCCCTGCCGCCACCGATGCAGCTCAGCCCGAAGAGAGCCAGGCCGCTGAACCCACCGAGACCGTCAAGCTCGTCGTCGGCGCGTCTCCCGCTCCCCATGCCGAGATTCTCGAGGCCGTCAAGCCCCTCCTCGCCGAGCAGGGCATTGAGCTTGAGATCGAAGAGTTCACCGACTACGTCCTGCCCAACCAGGCACTGGAAGCGGGCGATCTGGATGCGAACTACTTCCAGCATCTGCCCTATCTGCTCAACTTCAACGAGAACAACGGCACCAATCTGGTTTCCGCCGGTGCGATTCACTTCGAGCCCCTGGGCATCTACGCCGGCAAGAGCGCTGACCTGAGCAACATCCCCGATGGCGCGACCATCTCCGTGCCCAACGATGCGACCAACGAAGCCCGCGCGCTTCAGCTGCTGGCAGCCAACGGCATCATCACGCTGCCCGAAGGCTCCGGCCTGGACGTCACCGCCCGCGACATCGTGGAAAATCCCCACAACGTCGAGATTCTGGAAATCGCTGCCGAGCAGGTTCCGCGTTCTCTGGAAGATGTGGATTTCGCCGTCGCCAACGGCAACTATGCGCTGGAAGCCGGCATCACCGACAAGCTCCTGACCACCGAGGACAAGGATTCCGAAGGTGCTAAGACCTATGCCAACGTCGTTGCGGTTCGTGCCGGCGACGAGGAGCGTCCCGAGATCAAGGCGCTGGTTGAGGCTCTGAAGAGTGACACCATTCGCGCTTTCATCGAAGAGAAGTACGGCGCCAACGTCATCCCGATGTTCTAAGTTCTAAACGCAGAGGGGACGGAAAAGAGATTTTCCGTCCTCTTTTTTTGCGTTTTTTCTTGACGGCCGGACGCAAATCTGTATACTTTTAGGATAGAGGTGGGAACAAAGCATGAATCAAATTGTGTTTTTGCTGATGACGCTGACTTTGCTCCTGATTCTGTCTACGCTGCGCATCGGCTGGGAGGAACATGGGGAAAGCGTGGAAAATCGCCTTTGCGAAACCGATGAAATCACGCGCTGCGTCTGGCGCGGGCACACCTGTGTCAACGCCTTTGCGGCGGTGCGGCTGATGCTGCCCGACGATCGCTGGGGCATTGCGGCGCCTGTGAGCCTTGCCAAGATGAGCGGCCTTTCCCGCTGGCGGTACACCCATGCGCGCGTGCAGACCTTGCCGCGGTTTGTCGATTTTATGGTGCGCAATCCGGACGGCAACGCGACGGTTTCCCTGAACCTGATCCGCATTGTCCCGGAGGAAGCCGAGCTGGTTTCGGCGGAGAAGTATACGCAGACGCTGGCTGACGCGGCGCTTGCGGATGAAAGCGGGCAGGTGGTCTTTCTGGGGCGGGAGGAGCGCCTTCTTTGCGGCAGAAAATATCTGTCCGTGCGGTTCGATTATCCGCAGGAAGGGTGTAAAAGCTGCCTGCTTGTGCGCAGAAAAGGGGATTATCTGATTCAGCTGCCCTTTTTCGGGCCGAGCGAGGAAGCCATTGAGAAAATGATGCGGCTTTTTGCCGAGTGACGCAAGGAAAGTTTAAGCGCAGGGCGCTTGGAAATCAATAAAACCGGAATGGAGAAACAACATGAGGAGAATACTTTGTCTGCTGCTGGCGGCTGCGATGTTGCTCGGAACCACGGCCTGCACGGCGAAAACGCCGGAGGAGAGCCTGACGCCCGTTTCTGCTGAAACGACGGCTGTGCCGGAGAAAACGACACAGCCGGACGAGGAGGACGAAAAGTTCTCACGCGGGGAATGGGATGGCCTGACCTATACAAATACCTTCGCGGGCTTCAAGGCGACGCTGCCGGATACGGGTTGGAGCATCACCGACGACGACGCGCTGGCGGATATGGCCAATCTGGAGGACAAGTCTCTGCTGGAAAAGGCGGCCTTTAAGCTCATCAACTTCTTTGACATGCAGGCGACGGAGGATCAGTCGGGCGCAAACGTCCTCGTGATGATCCAGAACATGAAGATGGCGAACGAAGAGAACCTCACGGCGGAGGACTATGCCGGTCAGGTGATCGAAGGGTTCAAGAACGTGACGGACTACACCTACGAGGTGGGCACGCCTTATGAAGAGGAATTCTGCGGCGAAACCTACGTCTGCGTGCCTGCAGAGGTGCCGGAATATCAGATGAACCAGGAATACCTGATGCGCCGCAAGGGCAAATATATGATCGAGCTCATCCTGACCGGCACACCGGAGGAGATTCAGATCCTCAAGAGCCTCTTCTACGGCCTGAACGAATCTCCCGCACCCGTGCAGACGCAGACGGCGCTTCCGCAGGGCGAGGACGGTGAGCCGACGCGCTGCGTCTGGAACGGCCTTAACTGCACCAACGACTTTGCGCAGCTGAGTTTTACCCTCCCCAGCAGCGAATGGAAGATCAGCACGGAAGCGAAACTGGCTTCCTATTACGACCTGACGGCGGCGGATACCACGGCGGATAAGGTGGCGGAGCTGCCCGGCTTTATAGACTTTGACGTAAACGACCCCGAAACCGGCGCAGCATTTAACCTGGAAGTGCTGAATCTGCGCGTACAGAGGGTGAAAACCACGCCGGAGCAATACCTTGAAGATCTGCGGGACGAATGGATGAACGACGGGGAATTCGGCTGGACGGACAAGGGAATCACGAAAGAAACCCTCTGCGGGCAGGAGTACACCAGCCTGCTTCTGGTCGAAAACGAGGAAAACATTCCGATGCAGACCCTGGTGCGCCGTCAGGGCGACTGCCTGCTGGTGCTGACCTTCGTTGCGGTCGACAACGGCGGCATACGCGATCTCAAGGCGCTTTTTCAGCAATAAATTGTTTTGTTAAAAATCATAAAAACGAAAAAATAGGGATTGACTTGCGCAATAGATGCGCGTATGATAGCAAACATTAAAGGCGACGACGGAGAATGCCTTATGTGACCCGGCATCAGAGAGGCGATGTCACCGGCTGAAAGCATCGCGGGGCCGTAGCATGAGGGGAACACTCCACAGCCGAAATTTCGAAAAAGCTAGTCTTGAGTAGGGATTTCCGCAGGAGCCGAGCGTTACAGCGGCGACGAGCGGTTACATAAAGGCACGGTCAATGGCGATACGCGCAGCTTTATGCGACAAATCGGGTGGTACCGCGGGGTAGCAATGTCATCTATTCCGTCCCTTAAGGAGTTAGTCTACTCCTTAAGGGACTTTTTTTTATTTCAAAAAAAGAAAAATGTGTGTGTGGATAAAGGGAAAGGAGAAATCGCTATGCGTTCCATCACGGGAGAGAAGAAACAGGAGTGGACCATCGGGCGTGTGCTGGCGGAAAAGCCGGACGTCGCTATTGAAATCAGAGGCAGCATCCATAATGTGCGCGACATGGGCGATTTTGCCTTTATTATCCTTCGTCGTTATGATGGCACGGTTCAGTGTGTGCTGGACGAGGAAAAGACCGGCATCCATCGCGCAGACCTGCCGGAAGGCGCAGCTGTCGCCGTCATCGGTACGGTCGCCTGGGACGAGCGCGCGCCGCACGGCTTCGAGCTGCGCGTGCAGGAGATGAAGCTCCTATCGCGTCCGGCGCAGGTTCCGCCGGTTCCGGTGCACAAGGCAAAGCTCAATCTGACAGTGGAGAGCGATTTGAACCTCCGCCCGCTGACGCTGCGCAACCTGCGCAAGCGCGCCGTGTTCAAATTGCAGGAGGGCATTGTGCGCGGCTTCCGCGAGTTCTTGCAGAGTCAGGATTTCACCGAAATCCATACGCCCAAGATCGTGGCGGCCGGTGCCGAAGGCGGAGCGAACATCTTCAAGCTCGATTATTTCGGTCATAAGGCTTTCCTGGCGCAGTCGCCGCAGTTCTATAAGCAGACTATGGTGGGTGTGTTCGACCGCGTATTTGAAATCGGGCCGGTGTTCCGCGCCGAAAAACACGCGACCACCCGCCACTTAAACGAATATACCTCCATGGACTTTGAAATGGGCTACATCGATTCCTTTGAGGACGTCATGCAGATGGAAACCGCGATGCTGAAGTATACCATGGAGCTGCTGAAGAAGGACTATGCGCCGCAGATCGCGCTGCTGGGCGTGCAGATTCCGGAAATCACGTCCATCCCGGCCGTGCCCTTTACGCAGGCCAAGGAGATGGTCGCAGAAAAATACAACCGCAGGATTCGCGATCCCTATGACCTGGAGCCGGAAGAGGAACAGCTGATCTCCAGGCTCTTTGCCGAAGAATACGGCTCCGATTTCGTGTTCGTCACGCATTATCCCTCCAAGAAGCGCCCGTTCTACGCAATGGATGATCCCGATGATCCGAAAAAAACGCTGTCGTTCGACCTGCTGTTCCGCGGCATTGAGATCACGACCGGCGGCCAGCGCATTCATGATTATGACGCGCAGGTGGCCAAGATGGAGCGGCTGGGCATGGATCCGGCGGACTTTGAGAGCTACCTGATGGCGCACCGGAACGGCCTGCCCCCGCACGGCGGACTGGGCATCGGCCTGGAACGCCTGACGATGCGGCTGATCGGCGAGAACAACATTCGCGAAGCGTCGCTGTTCCCGCGCGACATCACCCGCCTGCTGCCGTAAAAAGGGATTTGTTGTGTGTGCGTATAAGGAGGAAAGGACCCATGGATGAAAAAACGTTGGAATACATCGCCGAGCTTTCCCGATTGGAGCTTCCCGAAGAGGAAAAGGCCGATATGCTCGAGCAGATGCAGAAGATATTGGACTATATGGATTTGCTCAACTCCGTGGACACCGATGCCACCGAGCCGCTGATTCAGTTCGAAGACTTACGCAACGTGTTCCGCGAGGACGAGGTCAAGCCTTCGTTCGACCGCGACGAATTGATGCGCAACGCCAAGAAGAAGCTGGACGGCGCGTATCAGGTGCCCAGAACCGTGGAATGAGAGGAGGGGAGCAAAGATGGAATGGTTGAAAATGAGCGCGCTGGAGCTGCATCAGGCGCTGCTGGATCATAAAGTCACATCGCCCGAACTGGTCGCTGCGTTCCGCACACGCGTGGAGGAAGCCGACCCCGATGTGCACGCCATGACGGCGCTGGATTGGGATGCGGCAATGAAGCGCGCCGAAGAAGTGCAGAAGGACATGGACGCGGGCAGAATTGCAAGCCCCCTCATGGGCGTCCCGGTGGCCGTCAAGGACAACATCTGCCTGCGCGGCCTGCCCGCTGCCTGCGGATCGAAGATGCTGGCGGATTTTGACCCGCCCTATGACGCGACGGCGATCGAAAAGCTCAAGGCGGCCGGCGCGGTGATTATCGGACACACCAACATGGATGAGTTTGCGATGGGCAGCACGACCGAGACTTCGCATCACGGCGCGACGCGCAACCCCTGGGCGCTTGACCACACGCCGGGCGGTTCATCCGGCGGTTCGGCGGCAGCGGTTGCGGCCTGTGAGATTCCCTATGCGCTGGGCTCCGATACCGGCGGCTCCATCCGCCAGCCTGCCTCCTTCTGCGGCGTGACGGGGCTTAAACCCACTTACGGCTCGATTTCTCGCTACGGCCTGATCGCCTATGCCTCCTCGCTTGACCAGATCGGCCCGCTGGCGCATACTGCGGCGGACTGCGCGGCGGTCTACGATCTGCTGCACGGCAAGGATGCGCACGACGCGACCACGGTGGAAACCGAGGGCGGCACGCTTGCGGCGCTGACGGAGGACGTCAGGGGGCTGCGCATCGGCGTGCCGGAAGAATATTTTGCAGAAGGTCTGGACGAGGACGTGCGCGCGCGGGTGCTGGCCGCGGGCGAAAAGCTCAAAGAGTTGGGCGCGACGGTCGAAACCTTCTCGCTGGGCATGGTCAAATATGCCGTGCCTGCGTATTACATCCTCGCCTGTGCCGAGGCTTCGAGCAACCTTTCCCGCTTTGACGGCATCAAGTACGGCTACCGTGCGGACGATGCGGAGGATATTGTCGGCCTGATGCGCAAAAGCCGCACCGAGGGCTTCGGCCCGGAAGTGCGCCGCCGCATCCTGCTGGGCACCTTCGTGCTGTCGTCGGGCTATTACGATGCGTATTACGTCAAGGCGCTCAAGGTCAAGGCGCTGATCAAGAAGGCGTTCGACGCGGCGTTTGAGAAGTTCGACGTGATTCTCTCGCCCGCTGCGCCTACCACGGCGCTGCCCGTGGGGCAGGCGCTGTCCGACCCGCTGAAGATGTATTTGGGCGATATTTACACTGTATCGGTGAACCTGGCGGGGCTGCCCGCGGTGACGATGCCCTGCGGCTTTGACAAGAGCGGTCTGCCCGTCGGCGCGCAGCTGATCGGCAAGCCCCACGGCGAAGGAACCATCCTCAATGCCGCACACACCTATCAGCTGCATACGGATTTTCACAAAAAGGTACAGGGAGGTGCGCTGAAATGAAGTATGAAATCGTCTGCGGACTCGAAGTCCATGTCGAAATGAATACCAAGACAAAGATCTTCTGCGGCTGCACCACAGCCTTCGGCGGCGCACCCAACACGCACACCTGTCCGGTCTGCACCGGACAGCCCGGTGCGCTTCCCGTGCTCAACCGCGCGGTGGTGGAGGGCGCGATGAGCACCGGCCTGGCGCTCGGCTGCAAGATCACCCGCCTGACGCGCTTTGACCGCAAAAACTATTTTTATCCCGATCTGCCCAAGGCTTATCAGATTTCACAGCTCTATGCGCCCATCTGCACGGGCGGCGGCATCGCGGTCACGACCGACGGCGGGGAGGAAAAGTACATTCGCCTGCACGAAATCCACATGGAAGAGGACGCGGGCAAACTGGTGCACGACCCCTGGACGGAATCCACACTGTGCGACTACAACCGCTGCGGCGTGCCGCTGATGGAAATTGTGACCGAGCCGGACTTTCGCTCTGCGCACGAGGTCATCGATTTCCTGACCAAGCTGCGCAGCACACTGCAATTTCTCGGCGTTTCGGACTGCAAGATGCAGGAAGGCTCCATCCGCGCCGACCTGAACGTATCGGTTCGCCCCGTAGGCAGCGAAAAGCTCGGCACCCGCACCGAGATGAAGAACATGAACAGCTTCAAGGCCATCGCCAAGGCCATCGAAACCGAGGCCGCGCGCCAGATCGAGGTGCTGGAAGAGGGACGCGCCGTCAAGCAGGAAACCCGCCGCTGGGACGACAACAAGGACGCTTCCTTTGCGATGCGCTCCAAGGAAAACGCGCAGGATTATCGTTATTTCCCCGAGCCAGACCTGCCGCCGGTCTACATCGACGATGCGTGGCTGGAGCGCGTTCGTGCCCATCAGCCGGAGCTTGCGGACGCCAAGCGCGCACGCTACCGCGAAGAATACGGCCTGAGTGAGCACGATATCGGCATTCTCTGCCAGAACGCGCGCCTGTGCCGTCTGCTCGAAGCGGCGATTGCACAGGGCGCTTCGCCAAAGGAGGCCGCCAACTGGATTTTGTCCGAGGTGCTGCGCCTGTGCAAGGAGCGCGCCGTCGATCCGTATGACTTGGAGCTGGACGCGGGCAAGCTTGCGCTGATTCTCCAACTGCTCGGCGAGGGCAAGATCGACCGCGCCGGAGCGCGCAATACGCTGGAGGCCGTGTTTGCGGACGACGCGGACGTGGAAGCCTATATAAAGAAGGAAAAACTTGCCATCGAGCGCGATGAGACGGCGGTTGCCGGAGCGATTGCGCAGGTGCTGGCCGAAAATGCCGACGCGGTGGAGAAATTCCGCGCGGGCAACGAAAAGGTCATGGGCTTTTTGACCGGGCAGTGCATGAAGCTGCTGCGCGGCAAGGCCGACCCCAAGCAGGTGAGCGCAGCGCTGCTTGAAGCGTTGAGATAGATCGGTGGTTTGAGCGTCCTGCTTTGCCGGAACAGGCAGAGCGGGACGCTTTTTTTATAGTACCGACATGTAAATTACAATCTTGTTAAAGCACAGGAAAGATGGTACAATAACCGCACAGACAATCCAATTTTTTGGGGAGGTTGGACAGATGAAATCCATACCCAGAGCAGAACATCCGAGACCGGATTGGCAAAGAAAGAATTGGCTGAACCTGAATGGCGAGTGGGCATTCGGCTTTTCCGAAGCGGAACAGTGTCCGGAGCTGGACCGCACCATTGCGGTGCCTTTTTCCTGGGCGGCTCCCCTCTCCCGAGTGGCGGAGGATCGCAAGGGTACCGGCTGGTACCGCCGCACGGCGCGCTTTGACGCGGAGGGCGAAATCTGGCTGGTGATCGGCGCGGCGGATTATGAAGCGCGTGTGTGGATCAACGGCCACCTTGCCGGGGAGCACAAGGGCGGCTACGGCGAGATTCGCCTAAACGTCACTCCTTATTGGAATAAAGAGGAAGAAAACGAGATCTGCGTCCGCGTCACCGACGAGGACAGGGACAATCAGACCCGCGGCAAGCAGGGCTACGGCGAGATCCGCGGCATCTGGCAGACCGTGTATCTCGAAGAAACCCCCAAGGCGTATCTGCAAAACGCCAAGATCGAAACCAAGTGCGACGGAACCGTGCGCATTGCGGTGGAGATTCAGTCCCCCGACGAGCGCGAAGAGCAGCTGACCGCCGCCTTTGACGGACAGGAGCATACCGCGGCGCTGACGCTTGCGCCCGGTCTCAACTGCGCGGAGATGACCTTTCAGGTGGAAAATCCCAAGCTGTGGACGCCGGACGAGCCGAACCTCTATGAAGGCGAACTGCGTTTGGGCAGCGACTGCGTGAGCACGTATTTCGGCCTGCGCGAGATCGGCTATTCCTGCTTCGGCGGGCGCAAGTTCCCGTGGATTACATTAAACGGCAAGCCGATCTATCTCAACGGCACGCTCGACCAGTCCTTCAATCCTAAGGGTTATTTCACCCTGCCCACCGAGCAGGACGTGATCGACGAGGTGCAGCGCCTGAAGGATGTTGGATTGAACCTTGTGCGCCTGCACATCAAGCCCGAAGAGCCGCGCAAGCTTTATTGGATGGATAAGCTCGGCATCCTCGCCTTTGCGGACATGGTCTGCTATTGGGGCGAGCCGCTGCCGGAAACCCGTGCGCAGTTTGAGCACGAGCTGGATGAGTTCGTCCGCCGGGATTGGAACCATCCGTCCATCATGGCCTGGATCGTGTTCAACGAGACCTGGGGCCTGTTCGACAAGGCGAACGGCGAGCATAACCGGCAGTATTCGCCCGATACGCAGGAATGGGTGCGCAGCATGTACCGCCGCGTCAAGGGAATGGACGATACGCGCATCGTGGAGGATAACTCCGCCTGCAACTACGACCATGTGGAGACGGATATCAACACCTGGCACTTCTATCTGAACGGCTACATGACCGTCAAGGAGCACATCGATACCGCCGCCAAGGGCGGGCATGAGGGCAGCAGCTGGAACTTCATCGGGGAAAACCGTGCGCCTAACGTGCCGCTGATGAACTCCGAGTGCGGTATGGTCTGGGGCGTGCAGGACAGCGCCGGCGACAGCGACCTGGCCTGGCAGTACCACTATATGCTCAACGAATACCGCCTGCACGAGAACATCTGCGGCTTTGTGTTCACAGAGTTCCATGACGTCATCAATGAATTCAACGGCTATTACCGCATCGACAACCAGAAGAAGAACTTCGGCTACGATGCGCTGGGCATGGGGATGCAGCTCAAGGAGCTGCACGCAGCGGATTTCATCGCCTATGACGCACCGCCCTGCCGCACCATCGGCAGCGGCGAGGAAGCCGAAACTCCTATCTATTATTCCAACCTCGGCGGCGCGCCCGCAGGAAGCAAGCTGACGGTGGAATGGTTCCTGCACGGTGTACACGGCTATTATGAGCAGGGCAGCCGTGAGTTTGTCTCGAACGGTGACGGCCTAATGGATTTGGGCAAGGTTACCGTGACGATGCCGGAGCTTGCCGATACCGCGGCGCTGACCTTCCGGCTGGTCTGCGGCGGCAAGGTGCTCTCCCGCAACTTCTGCACCTTCGATGTTCGCGGCCCGCGTGCCTGCGCGGCCTATGTCCGCCCCTGCAACTATGCCGAAAAGCATTTTGCCAACGATTGGCAGGCGCTTTCCGGCCACAAGGTGTGCGGTGTGGGCGAGGGCAGCTTCGTCTACGAGATTCCGACGGAGAGCTTTGACGAGTTCGACCGCGTGGAGCTGCGCTTCGAGGCGAGCGCCAAGATGCAGCTCAAAAAGGACGCCAACGGCGCGGTGGAGCAGCAGGAAGGCGCGGATTTCATGGCGGGCTACCGCATGGATCCCGGCGAGAACCATAATTCCTATTTCATGACCGACGAAAAGCTCTTCCCCTCGATGCTCACGGTGCTGGCGGAGGGAGAAAAGGTATTCGAGCAGCAGCTGCCGGACGATCCGGCGGACTGCAACGGCGTGCTCTCCTGGCACTACCAGACGCGCGACCGCTATCTGGACGAGGCGGGAAGCTATGGGTATCTGATGATCGTGCCCATCGGCGGAGAAGCACTGAAAAAGGCCAAGGAAAAGGGCAAGCTCCGTGTGGAGCTGAAGTGCGATGCGGGCGGTTTGGCCATCTACGGCCGCAACGCGGGGCGCTTCCCCATGGATATCGAGATCCTGCCGAAGTTGTGATCCGGCAAAAGAACGCTGGGATGAAAGGGCGGAAATTCCCGCTCTTTCATCCTTTTGACGTAAAATAGGGTGGGAGGAAACATGAAGATCCTACATACATCGGACTGGCATCTGGGGCTGGAGTTTTTCGGCGTGGACCCGACGGCGGATCAGCAGCACATGATCGGGGAGATTGTGCGCATTGCGCGGGAGCAGCAGGCGGGCGCGGTGATCGTGGCGGGGGATATTTTCGATCGCGCGGTCGTTGCGCCGGACGCCATTGCGCTGTATAACGATGCGATGCGCGCGCTTTGCCTGGAGCTGGGGCTGCCGGTTGTGCTGATTGCGGGCAACCACGACGGCGCGGCGCGGCTTTCCACGCTCAGCGATCTGCTGCGCGGCGCGGGGCTGTATATCGCCGGGCGCGTGACGACGGAGGAGATGCAGGCCGATCTGGGGGATACCGTGATTCATCTGCTGCCCTATGTCTATACCGACGACGTGCGGCAGGCGTATCCCGCCCGCAGAGAGGAGATCGCTTGCGCAGCGGATGCGATGCGCGTCGTACTGGAAGAGCGCAGGCCCCCTAAGGACGGAAAGCGGCACATCCTGGCGGCGCACTGCTTTGCCGCGGGCGGACAGGCCGGGCAGAGCGACCGCGCTGCGGCGGTCGGCGGCTCATTGGCAGTTCCTGCGGAGTGGTTTTCGGCCTATGATTATGTCGCGCTGGGACATCTGCACCGGCCGCAGACGCTGGGCGGCGGTAAGCTGCGCTATTCCGGCACGCCGATGTGTACTTCCTTTGCAGAAACCGACGTGCCGCGCAGCGTTACGATTGTCGATACCAACGACATGAGTCTGAAAGAGGTGCCCGTGGAGCCGCTGCACGTCATGCGGACGCTGCGGGGTACGAGGGAGAAGCTGTGCGAAGGATCGTCGCAGGACTATCTGCGACTCATCGTGACGGACGAATTCCCGACCGCGCCGGTGCAGGAAGCGCTGCGCCGCACCTATCCCAACGCTTTGCAGATCGACTGCGGGATGCAGATTGCTGCCAGTGCGCGCACCGGCCTTACGTTGGAGGAGGTGCGTGCGGATTCGCCGCTGGACGTGGCGGAGAAGTTTTATCTAAACAGAACGGGGCGCGAAATGGACGACGAAATGCGCGCCTGGTTCAGACAGGCCATTGAGGACGCGGAAAGGGAGGGCTGAGCTGTGCTGCCGGAAAAACTCATCATCGAAGCCTTCGGGCCGTATCGGGACAGGCAGGTTGTGGATTTCACGCTCTTTTCCGACCGGTTCCTGATCTGGGGCGAGACGGGCGCGGGCAAGACCGCGCTGCTGGACGCCATGACCTGCGCGCTTTACGGCAAAGCCAGCTCAGCCGAGCGCGGCGGAATTTACGAGCTGCGCTGCCAGATGTCCGATCCGCAGGCCGAAACGCTGGCGGATTTCACCTTCTCTGTCGGCGGGCGGCGGTATCGCTTCTGGCGCAGGCTGCGTCCGCTGCGCCGCCGCAAGAAGGAGCCGGAGGACGATGTGCGCAAGAACTATGCGTTGGAATGCGGCGCGCTGGCGCTGGAAGAGACCGGCGAAGAACGAAACCTTGCGGAAAACGCCAAGCCCACCGCGCAGGAGGAGGCCGCCAACCGCGTCATCGGCATGGGGTACAGCCAGTTTGTGCAGGTCATGGTGTTGCCGCAGGGCAAGTTCGAGCGCTTTTTGACCGCTGAATCCGCCGAAAAGGAGCAGATTTTGCGCAATATCTTCCGCACCGATCGATTTAATGCCTATCAGGAGAAGCTGGCTGCTCTTTATCGCAAACGCGACACGGCGCTGCGGGAGAGGGAGCAGCAGGTGGTGGGGCGTTGGTCGGCCTATCAGGTAAGCAGCGCAGAAGAGCTGTGCGCGCAGATCGAGGGCGACCGCGTGACGCTTGTGCGGGAGGAAACGCAGGAGCAGGCGGCGCGCCAAGCCTACGAGCAGTGCAGCGGGGAAGCGCAGCGGGCGCAGAAGCTTTCCGAAGCCTTTGACCGCACAGATGCGGCTGACAAGCGGCTGAACCTCCTGCTTGAAAGGGAGCAGAAAATGCGCGATGCGGCGCTGAGCGTGGATGCGGCTGAGCGTGCGTTGGAAGTCCGCCCCAGGGACGCAGCCTGGCAGGACGTGAAATCCCGGCTGGCGCGCGCGGAGCAGAGTTTGGTTCAGGCGGAGCAGGATACGCTTGCTGCACAGCAAGCTGCGGAAGCTGCCGCGCAGAAGCTTGCCGCGCTGGAACAGGAAAAATCACAGGCGGAAGCCATGGCAGCCGAACGAGAAGAGCTTTCCGCGCGTCTGCCGGAATTGATCGAACTAGCTGCCGCGAAAGAAACACAGAAAACCGCGCTGCGTTTGCTGCCCCCCGCGCAGCGTGCCTTCGATCAGCTGGGGGAGCAGGTCAGACGCGATGCGGAGCGGCTGCGTGCTCTGCGCGAGGAAATGCGCGGGCTGGACGAGCAATACCGCTCCAGGCTTCCGCAACTGCAAAGCCGGTGCGACGAATGGTCGTCCGCACGGCAGAAAAAAGAGCAGCTGGAAAAGCTGACAGAGAAGCTGCAAAGGGTTCAGGCCGAGCGGGAAGCGCTGGAAAAACAGCGGGAAGAGCGACGGGAAGCCGCACAAATGCGGGAGCAGGAGGAGATGCAGCGTTCGGAAGAATATTTCAGCAACGCCGCAGCGGAGCTTTCCAAGCGCCTGACCGACGGTAAGCCCTGCCCGGTCTGCGGCAGCATTCATCATCCCAACCCCGGCATCAGCAAGGGCTACGGCAGCGCACGGGAACGCTTTATTCAGGCTCGAAGGGCGTATAAGGAAGCACGGGAAGCGCAGGACAAGGCGTCTGCCGCAGCGCAGGGCGCGCTGGAGCGCGAAAACGTGCTGCTCCGGCAGAGGGATGCCGCGCGCTTGGAGGCAGAAAAGCTCCCTTACGATGCGCAGGCAGAGCACAGCGCGCAGCAGAGTCTGAAAATCGCGCAGGAGCAATCGGAAAAATGGGAGAGCTTGCAGCGGGAAGCCGTTGAATTGGAGAAAAACGCGCCCATCATGGAGACGAAGCTGGAAAACGCGAGGCAGGGGTTGGAGGAAAGGCAGCGGGAGAACGACCGCGCCGCCGCCCGTGTGCTGGAATGCGAAAAGCGCGTTGGTGACGAAACGCGCCCGGCGGAGGAAATCCAGACGCGCATCCGGGCGATCCGAGACGCATTGGAGAAGCGGGAAAAAGCGTTGACTGCCGCACAGCAAGCCGATCAAACCGCGCGCCGCGACGAAGCGCTGGCCGCTCAACGCCGCACGGAAGCTGAAAAGCAGCGCCGTGCCCTGACGGAAGAAGAAACCGCCGCCCGCAAAGCACTGGACGACGAACTTGCCCGCTGTGGATTTGAGACGGAGGAAGCTTATCGCGGCGCGCTGATGGAGCGCGAGGACGCGGCGGCGCTGCGCGGACAGGTGCAGATCTACAACCAATCGCTGCACGCTGCGCAGGAAGAGGCCAACGCTGCGGCGGAGGCCGTGGCCGGGCAGCAGCGGCCGGAGCTGCAAAGCGCGCTCGATCGGCAGGCGGAAAGCCTTGCGCGCCTGAACGAAGCGGCGGTGGCCTGCGGAGCGCAGCGCGCGCTCATCGCCCGCAAAGAAAAGCTGTTGGACGAAAACGAGGAAGAGAGTAAAAAGCTTGCGGAAGAGCGCCGCGCGGCGGACAAGATGCACGCCTTTGTGGATTGCTTCGCCGTCAACAAGGGGCTCACGCTGTCCAGCTTTGTGCTGCAAGCGATGCTGGGTGCGGTGGCGGAACAGGCAAATCGTTTGCTTGAAATGGTGCACGGCGGCAGATACCGCCTCTCCATCCGCGAAGGCGGCGTGCAGAACAAACTGGACGGGCTGGAGCTTTCGGTGCAGGACGCCTATTCCGGCGGGGAGCGCGCGGTGCGCACATTGTCCGGCGGGGAGAAATTCCTCGTGTCGCTGGCGCTTTCACTGGGGCTTTCTTCCGTGGTGCGCGCGCAGGCGGGCGGCGTGCGGATGGAGGCGATGTTTATCGACGAGGGCTTCGGCACGCTCGACCCGCGCTCGATTCAGGATGCACTGGATGTGCTCTCCTGCATCGGCAGCGGCGGGCAGGTGGGCATCATCTCCCATGTGGACGCGCTGCGTGAAACCATCGCTCAAGGCATCGAGGTGAAAAAGGGCGAGCACGGCAGCCGCATCGTGCAGGTGGTCTAGCGCCTTGCAATTCTTTACAAAACCATGTATCCTAAAAGGCGGAAAACAGGACCTCAAAAAAGGAGGCAGCGGATATGGCGATCTCGGTATTGAATGAAGAGAAGATCTTCAAGCTCGATGCGGGCTCTTCCAGCTATGTGATGGCGGTGATGGGCGGCGGACGGCTGATCCATCTGTATTACGGCGCGCGCATCTCGGACAGCCGGGTGAAATTCCTGGCCAAAGAGCGCGGCGTGGCGTCCTTCTGGGCGATTCCTGCCGGAGAAGCGGACGAGTTCTCCACGGACGTGATGCCCATGGAGTATTCCGGCGCGGGCACGGCGGACCTTCGCCCCGCGGCGATCGCCTCGGTGGATGAGGAAGGCGACAATGTGACGGATCTGTTGTTCGATTCCTATCAGGTGATCGAGGGCAAGCCTGATTATCCCGGCCTGCCGCACACCTATCTCAACGACGGCGACGGCGCGCAGACTCTGAAGATCACCCTGCGCGACAAGGTAAAGGATCTCTGCGTGGATCTTTATTACACCGTGTTCGACTTCTCCGGCGCGATCGCCCGCTGGACGGTGATCCGCAACGAGGGCAAGCAGGCGGTGAAGCTCACCCGCGCGATGAGCACCTCCCTGCAATTCCCGGATAAGGACTTCGATCTGATCCATCTGCACGGCGCATGGGCGCGTGAGTTCAATGTCGAGCGCACGCCGGTTATGCACACCACGCAGTCGGTACAGTCCTTCCGCGGTTCTTCTTCGCATCTGCACAATCCCTTCGCCGTGCTGGCGCGCAAGGATGCGGGCGAGGACAGCGGCGAGGTTTACGGCCTGAGCCTGATCTATTCTTCCAATTTCCTGATTGAAACCGATGTGGATGCGTTCGATACCCTGCGCGTCAACGCCGGCATCAACGACCGCGCCTTTACCTGGACGCTTCAAAGCGGCGAATCCTTCGCAACGCCCGAATGCGTGCTGGTTTATTCCAACAAGGGCCTGGGCGAGATGTCCAGAACCTATCATAAGCTCTACCGCAGAAATCTTGCACGGGGCAAGTACCGCGACAAGGCGCGCCCGGTGCTGCTCAACTCCTGGGAAGGCGTTTATATGGACTTCACGGGTGAAAAGCTCAAGTCCATGGCCAGGAGTGCGGCCAAGCTCGGCATCGAGCTGTTCGTACTGGATGACGGCTGGTTCGGCGCGCGCAATGACGATACCTGCGCGCTGGGCGATTGGGTGGTCAATGAAAAGAAGCTCGGCTGCACCATGAAGCAGCTCGTGGACGATATCCGCGCCGAAGGGATTGAGTTCGGCCTGTGGTTTGAGCCGGAGATGATCTCGCCCGACAGCGACCTCTACCGCGCGCATCCCGATTGGTGCCTGCACCAGAAAAAGCGCGCCCCCTCGCTGGGCCGCCATCAGCTGATCCTTGACATGACCCGCAAGGACGTGCGGGATTATGTGGTGGATATCGTTTCCTCCGTGCTGTCCTCTGCCGATATTCGCTATGTCAAGTGGGACATGAATCGCAACATGGCGGAGGTCGGCTCGGCGCAGCTGCCGGCGGAGCGCATCGGCGAAATCTATCACCGCTATATTCTCGGCGTTTATGAGGTGATGGAGCGCATCACTTCCGCCTTCCCCGACGTGCTCTTTGAGTCCTGCTCTGGCGGCGGCGGACGTTTTGACGCGGGCATTCTCTACTACATGCCCCAGAACTGGACCTCGGACGACAGCGACGCGATCCAGCGCCTGAATATCCAGTACGGCTGCTCGATGGTTTATCCGCCGTCGGTCATGACCTGCCATGTCTCTGCCGTGCCCAACCATCAGGTAGGCCGCATCACGCCCCTGCATACCCGCGCCAACGTCGCTATGCAGGGCAGCTTCGGCTATGAGCTGGACATGGAAAAGCTCACCGAGGAAGAGCGGAGCGAGGTCGCCGCGCAGATCGTCGAATACAAAAAGATGCGCGATATCGTGATCACCGGCTCGTTCTACCGGCTGATTTCGCCCGTGAACAGCAATGAATATGCCTTTGAGCAGGTCTCCGAGAACGGAAGGACCGTCATCCTGACCTATGTCAAGAAGCTCAACAATCCCAACCCCGCCGTGCGCCGCGTGCGTTTGAAGGGACTGGAGGCTAACGCGCAGTATGTCTGCGAACAGACCGGGCTCGAAGTTTCCGGCGACACGCTGATGAACGCCGGCGTCAACCTGCCGGATACCAGGCAGGACTTTGATTCCGTGCGCTGGGTGTTTACCCGCATTTGATGCGCAACCGACAGAAAGAAGGCGCAGTGCCCATGGATCTTCAGCAGCTGATCGACAGCCATCACCGCATCGTGTTCTTTGGCGGGGCGGGTGTTTCCACCGAAAGCGGCATTCCGGATTTCCGCAGCGTGGACGGTTTGTACCATCAGAAATACGCTTATCCGCCCGAAACCATACTGAGTCATAGCTTTTTTGTGGAGCATCCGGAAGAATTTTATCGCTTCTATCGCGACAAGATGCTGCCGCTGGATGCAAAGCCCAACGCTGCGCACAAAAAGCTGGCCGAGATGGAGCGCGCGGGCAAGCTCGTCGCCGTCGTGACGCAGAACATCGACGGCCTGCATCAGGCGGCAGGCAGCCAACGGGTGTATGAGCTGCACGGCTCAATCCACCGCAATCACTGCCTGCGCTGCGGTAGGTTCTACGACGCGGCGTTCATCCGGGATTCTGAGGGTGTGCCGCATTGCGAATGCGGCGGCATCGTCAAGCCCGACGTGGTGCTCTACGAAGAAGCACTGGATGACGAAGTGGTAGAGGGCGCGATCGAGGCCATCGAATGCGCCGACCTGATGATCATCGGTGGCACGTCGTTGGCGGTCTACCCCGCTGCCGGGTTGCTGCAGTATTTCCGCGGTGACGCGGTGGCGCAGATCAACCGCGATCACACCCCCTATGATGCGAGAGCCACGCTCTCGCTACACGAAAGCATCGGCAAGGTGCTGGGCGCTATCCGCGTATAAAAATATATCATGGCAGTAGTATGACGTATGTGTTATCAGGGGAACGATCCCGATAGAAAATGATTACAGAGTAGGAGGTGAACAAAATGGAGAACGACGAAATGACGACACCCGAACTCAAGTCCTTTCTCGAAACCCTGGCAAAGCTGGTAGAAGCAACCGCAAAAGATGCCCAGGACGCAGGGCGAATCATCCGCGAATCGATCCCCGAGTAAAAAAGGTTTCATCAACTTCTAATCGTGCGGACACGATCCCCAAAAACGGAGGAGGCATTGAGCCTACCCTCTCACATCCTCTATTTTGCCAAAGGGCAAGGAGAAGCTAAAATAAAAGGCTCCGTTTGCAGAAAAAACTGCAAGCGGGGCTTTTGTCATTTTTGAGGGGCAAAATAGCGTGCCTGTGCATCGGCAAAGCGCCGGTTAAAGATTTCCGCTGCGCGAAGGCTGACGGGATCGTTTGGCTGCATCATGTCGAAGGCGTGCGTGTTGCCGGAATAAATGTCGATCTCCGCCGGAATGCCCGCGGCGTTCAGCCGCTCGAAATACCGCACCGTTTCCGCATAAAACGGCTCGCCTTTGCAGACGAAAGTATAGGCGAGCGGGAGATGAGCGAAGTCGCGCAGACGCGCGGGCGCGGCATAGGGGGAAAGGTTCGTTCGGTCTGCCCTACGCAGATAGAGATTCCAGGCAAAGCGGTTCCTGCGTGTGTTCCAGATCTTGCCGTAGTTGTTGCGGGAACTTTCCGTGTCCTGGTCGTCCAGCATCGGGTAGAGCGGCATCTGGAACGCTATGTTGACCTCTCCCGTGTCCCGCGCGCGGATGCAGATGGCGGCGCAAAGTCCGCCTCCGGCACTCTCACCTCCTACCATGATCTGATCGTTCCGCACGCCCAGCGCGCTCGCATTTTCTTTCAAATAGCGCAGCGAGGCGTAACAATCGTCCGCCGCAGCAGGATAGGGGGCGCGGAAAGCCAGCCGGTAACCCGGCGACACCACCACCGCGCCGTAGTTTTTGACCAGATCGACTGCCCGCGACATATGCACCATCTCCTTCATCCCGGCGATGTAACCGCCGCCGTGAATCCAGAGGATGCCTGTCGCCTTCTTTGTGCCGTTCTTTGGCGAGAGAATCAATGCAGGGATGCTGCCGCTTTCGGTGGGAATGCGGACGCGCCGCACGGAAAGAGCGGGATCGGGCTTCATGGAACGCATAAAGAACTCCTTTGACAGGGGAAGGTCAGAGCGATGCGCAGAAAGCGTCAAACGATTGCTGAATCTGCGAAAGAGGGAGGCGGAGAACCTCGTCGAAGGTCATTTTCTCCATTAAGAAGCGCACGAAATGTGCGCCCAGATAGTACCCAACATCCGGATACCCCTCGAAGGACACCCAGTCACCAAAATAACGCTGGGTTTCCCTCGTCAGGCTCGGAGACTCTGCGGCAAAGCAATGCGCGATGGCAGAGAGATGCTCATGGCACCAGGTTGTCCAACCGTTGACGTTCTGATGAAAATAATCCGGATTCCCGACCAGCTCCTGCTCAAATACCATCGCAATTCCCTCTGAAAACAGCTGTGCCAGCAGACGCTGTTCGCGGGATGGGGAGAGCGATGTGCCGAACTGTGCGGCGTAAACGTGCCCCAATTCATGCAGGACCAGCCCGTTCATGTCGTCTTCGCTGCACCAGTGCAGCTCCACGATCTTTTCAATGCCCAGCAGCACCGTGGGCTTTCCGTTCAGCGTTGTCGCCCAGCCTGCGCCGTTGCCCAGGCCGAGCATCAGAACCACCTCCGCATCCGGGGATTTTCCGAAGGCCAGGCGGATGCGTTCGTCGAGACGCTCTGTCACGCGGCGAAAGGAGCGGACGGCCTGTGCGGCGTCCGGATGGCCGGGTACCGCGTTCAGCACGGGAAGAATATCGCGCTCCCAACGAATCCCTGCGGCCTGAGATTGCTGTGCATCCGCAAGGCAAAGCGCAGCGGCGCCGGGCAGGCAGGAATCCAGATAGGCGTGCCAGCGGGGGAGACTGAAGGCTCCGTCCGCATAAGCCGCGCCCCAGCAGGCGCTGGTATCCAGAAGCCGGATGCGGCTGCTTTGAGCCTTTACGGGAACGGAAAAGCAGAGCACGGTTGCAGGCGTGCCATCCGCGTAATCCTCCGCACCGCACAGCGTTTCGACGGAACCTGCGGCATAATGCCGGGCGATGCCGTTCCAGAAGGCGGCGCTGGGCAGGTTTTTGCTGTGGTATTTGATCTGCCAGCGGCCGGAATGTCGGGCGAAGACCTGTTCCATGGCGGCGCTGCCCACGCCGTTTCGGCGGAAAGGATAGGCCACGAAGAACTCCGCGACCGCCCAGTCCAGCGGGCGGTCACATTCCGCAATGCGGTTGATGAGCGCAAAGCCCGCAAGACGTTCCTCTGCATAGATCAGGTATGCTGCGCGATCGTCCCTGCCTTCAAAATAGGTGGGCAGCCACTCATAACCGAACAGGCCGTCCGCATCAAAGTGCGTTTTGTCGTATTGGGAAAATTCATAGTTGTATTTTTCCAGCAGATTTTCCAACCGCTGACGGTCGGAAGAGGCGGCGGGAAGCAACTTGGTTTGCATCGTTTTTCTCCTGCTAAAAAAGATGGGGACTCATTCGTCCCCATCCGGATGTTCTCGCATGAAGTTCAGCATGGAATCGAGCGCCTCGTAGAGCTGCGGCAGGTCGCTTTCCTGACGCGCCGGAACGCCGAGCTTGCCGCAGAGCGTGCCCAGCAACGCCAGCGTGCGGGTATTGGCGCACAAAAGGTGTGCCGGTCGGCCGTGTTCGGCGATCTTTGCAAGCAGGATGCGCGCAAAGTTCAGATAGGGTTCGCCTTCCCACTGCTCGGTGATGGCGAGATCCAGCACGGTGTCGCTGTCCTCATCGATAAGGATGAGCATCATCGGGTAGCGGGGTGCGCCGCCCTCTTCGCCGGACGAGGGGAAGGGAAACGCCTGCACCGCTACATCCCAATCCCCGCTCAAACGGGGCTTGCGCTTGAGCCGCTGAAGTTCCAGTTCGTTTTCCACGTCGCAGACAGGATAGTCCATCTCCTTGGGAGAAAGATCCCCCACTTTTTCCCACCGAACGCTTCCGTCAGCAGGGTTTACCGCGAGAATTTTCCCGTCCTTCTGCAGGTCTTCCGGGCCGAGAGAACCGTGCTTTGCGATCCGGCAAACGGCGCGCATGGCTGTTCCCAGCAGGTCGCGATCCTCATCGTCCAGATACCACGGCATGAATCCCACGCGGTAACGGCGCAGCGACGGCCACTGCCCGCGTCCGCGGCAGCGCAGGCCGCAGCTCTTGATGAGCGCATAGTCGTCCTTATCCAGCATTTCACGGTCGTTCATGGAAAGCGTTACCGCATCCAGATAAAGCGGCAGGTCGTTCCATTCCCCTTTAGAAGGCGCGGTTCGCGCGATGTATTCCATCATTCGGAAGGAAGCTCTGTCCGGCAGAACCACCATGGCATGATCGGCTTGAATCTTTACATAGACAAGCTTCGGCGGCATTTCCAGCGCAAAAACCATGATGCCGCGGATTTCGATCTTTCGGTATGCTTCAAAGCAGGCGAAGAGTTCTTTATTTGTCATGATTTTCTCCATTCAGGAAAGATTTTGCGGCGTAAAGGCCTCCGGCAGCAGCTCGGAAAGACGATAGGCGCGCGTGGGCTTTCCCTCTGCGCCCAGATAAATCCGGAAATCCGCGCCGCAGAACTCCGCCAGCGCCTGACGGCATACGCCGCAGGGGGCGCAGTATTCCCGCGGCGGTTCCTGCGCCTTGCCACCCACGATTGCGATGGCCTCAAATTCGCGCTCACCCTCTGAAACCGCCTTGAAAAGCGCTGTGCGCTCCGCACAGTTTGTCGCCGTCAGCGCCGCGTTTTCGATGTTGCAGCCGGTATAAACCTGCCCGTCCCGGCAGAGCAGCGCCGCGCCCACCGCAAAGCCGGTATAGGGCGCATAGGCCATGTGTCGGGCCTCCATGGCGCGCAGCATCAATTCTTCTTTCTCCATGATTTACGCGATCTCCAGCGCGATTTCCATCATCTGACGGAAGCTCTCCTGGCGCTCCAGCGCAGAGAGCCCCTCGCCGGTTGCGGGATTGTCGGAAATGGTGCACAGCGCCAGCGCGTTTTTACCCGTGCGCGCCGCGTTGAGATAGAGCGCCGCAGCTTCCATTTCCACGGCCAGCACGCCCAGCGGTTCCAGCTTCCCGGCGGGATTGCTCTCGTCGTAGAAGGTATCGGAGGAGAAGAGTGCGCCCGGCACGAAGGGGGCGTTCAGCTTCTTGGCGACATCCGCAGCGGCGGAGAGCAGCTCAAACGAGCAGCAGGGCGCAAGGTGTCCTTCAAAACCGAACTGCTGGCCGAAGGAGGAGTTAGTATAGCAGCTCATGCCCGCTACAATGTCGCGCAGGTGCAGCTTTTGATCAATCATGCCGGCTGAACCGACGCGGATGATGTTTTCCACGCCGTAGAAATTGTACAGCTCATAGGAGTAAATGCCGATGGAGGGCATGCCCATGCCGCTGGCCATGACCGAAACGCGCTTGCCCTTGTAAAAACCCGTGTAGCCCTGCACGCCGCGGACGTTGTTGACGAGCTTGGCGTCGGTGAAATAAGTGTCCGCGATGAATTTGGCGCGGAGAGGGTCGCCGGGCATCAGCACGGTGCGGGCAAAATCTCCGGCTGCCGCCGTGATGTGAGGAGTGGGGATATTCGCCATAATAAGACCTCCTGTGTCGTGATGTCTTTGGATAAATAGATCGTGTCGTCAGCTTTATTGTAAGGCCAGAGCGGGATTTTCGTCAATCCCCGGCGGGGGAAATCGCGCCGCAATCCAGTGCGGCCCGCAGATCAATCCGCTTTTCGCCGTCGGCAAAGCGGATGAGCGCAGCTCCTTTTTCCACTTTCAGCACGTCACCCTGTCCGAACTTTTTGTGCACGACGCGCTTTCCGGTGAAATCCGGCAGCGGGGCGGTGCTGTTCTTCCTGGGGGAAACCGGCGTAAAGCTGCTGTGAAAAGTGCGTACAGGCGCGGACTGCATCGGGCGGCGGCCGATGGGCGGAAAGATTCTGCCGAGATACAGCGATGCGGGCGCGACTGCGCCGTGGCTGTGCGACGCGCAGAGAAAGGAGAAGCGTTCCCGTGCGCGCGTCACCGCGACATACATCAGGCGCGTTTCTTCCTCGCGCTCGCGGCGATCCTCCGGTGTGTCCACCGAATCGTGCTGCGGCAATATGCCCGCGCGGCCGTCGCACAGGATCACTTCATCATATTCCAGCCCCTTTGCCGCGTGGATGGTGGAAAGAAACACGCGCCCGTGCCCGGCGTCCTCGCTGCTTAAAAAAACTTCCATTTCGTTAAGCTTCGCGATATAATCGTCCACTGTCTCCACACCCATGGCCAGCGAGAGCAGCGCGTCGGTTTTCTGGTTGACCCCGCCGTGCCCGTCCAGATAAAAATCATCGATGATGGCGCTGACGGCGGGCAGCGCGCGCAGCTTTTTGTAGCCCGCAACGGCTTTCCGCTTGCGTTCCAGCGATTCCAGCTCACCGCGGGACAGCGAAACCCGCTTTTCGATGCCTTCGAACACATCTTCGTCCGCTGCGGCAATCTGGTTGACGATATAGTTGGGAAGATCCTTTTTAATGCGGTTTTTGAGAATGCGGAACGAGTCGATGTCGCAGGGATTGAACGACAGCTTGATCGCCGCCCGCAGCGCCCGCATCGCCGGACTGGTGAACAACGGCGGCAGGCCGTCCCGGCGGCTGCGCACAAACGGCACGCCCGCCTTTTGAAGCGCGTCCGCCAGCGCGGGGAGACTGTCTCCGTTGCGAAACAGCACGCCCAGCGTCTTTCCCGAAGCGAGCGCTTTGGCGCGCTGTGCGACGTATTCGCCCTGCACATTCCAATCCCGCAGCTCGATCTTTTCGACGAGGCCGGGCTTGCTTTCCTCGGCGGCGTGCATCTGTTTGATGCGGCGATAAGCGTTGAACTGAATCACGCGCCCCGCTGCGGCGACGATTTCCGGACAGGAGCGATAGTTGGTTTCCAGAAAGAGAATCGTCGCGCCGGGATGGTCGCTTTCAAACTTCATCAGGATATCGGGCTGTGCGCCGCGGAAGCCGTAGATGCTCTGATCCTCGTCGCCCACTAAAAACAGATTCCCGGTCTGCTGCGCGATGCGCCCGGCAATGCGCTGCTGAATGGGGGAGGTGTCCTGCGCTTCGTCGATCTGCACATAGGGATAGCGCGCCTGCAATTCCGCCAGCAGTGCCGGCACGCGCTCCAGCGCACGGTCGGCATAGCGCAGCAGGTCGGAAAAATCCATCAGCCGCCGCTCCCGCTTGTAGAGCGCATAGTCTTGCAAAAGCTGTTCCATATCGCAGCCCTCGACGCTCTGTGCGGTATGCTTTCCGGTTTGCACCGCCTCGCATTCCAACGCCGAAAGCGCGTTGCGCAGCAGTTCTTCGCTGATAAAGCCGTTGATCTGTTTGCGCAGCAGTTCGCGCACCACCGGCGCAGAATCGGGCAGCAGTGAAAACATTGCCCCGCCTGTGATTTCGCAGTAGCGCCGCAGGATTGAAAGACTCAGCGCGTGCAGCGTGGAAAAGCGCGGCTTTTCCATTTCCGGAAACAGCGCGGCGAAGCGGCGATCCATGTCCAGCTGACTCTGCTTGCCGAAGGTCAGCGTCAGGATCTGCCCGGCGGGGATCTTTTTCTCCCGCAAAAGGTAGGCGGTACGGCAGACGATGACCGTGGTCTTGCCGCTGCCGGGGGTTGCGGTCAGCAGCACAGCGCCCTCCGTCGTCTCGACGGCCTGACGCTGCTGGGCGCTCAGCTCCAAACGCTTTTCCCGCTGAAGCCAGGTGAAAAATTCCTCCGCCATGCGCCGGTCCTCCCTTCTCTTTTTCCTATTATAACATAAATAGATTTCGTCTGCGGACGAATCGGGGCATTTTCGGCGGAAACTGGACAAGCCGCGCCGGAAGTTGTAAAATGATAGGCGAATGACAGCGCACGGCAAGGAGGGCAATGCGGATGAAGTATACGTTTCCCGAAGGCTTTAAGCTCGGCGCAACCGGCGCGGGGTGGCAGATGGAGGGCGAGACCGACAAGCGTCCCGATCAGAAGCATTTTCCGCACCTGATGTGGGAAAATGACCGCGAGAACTGGTATCTCGGCTTGGGGCCGGACGTCGCCTCGGATTTCTACGGCCATTTCCGCGAGGATATTCCGATGTTCCGCAAGGCGGGCATTCTGCAATACCGCTTCAACATCGATTGGTCCCGCTTCCTGGATGACTATGAAAACGTTGTCGTTAACGAAAAGGCGGCGCAGTATTACTCCGATGTGATCGACTGCCTGATCGAAAACGGCATCGAGCCTGTGCTGTGTTTGGAGCACTGGGAGCTTCCGGCGGCGCTTTATGAGAAATACGATGGCTATGCCAGCCGCCATGTGGTTGATCTGTATGCTCGCTATGCCCGCGAGGCGTTCCGCCGCTACGGCGATCGAGTCAAGACCTGGTTCACCTTCAACGAGCCGATGGTCATTCCGGAGCTTTGCTTCCTCAACGGCTTCTGGTGGCCGAAGGAGCATCAGCCTGCGCGCGCTTTCCGCTGGATTCACGGCAAAATCCTCTGCACCGCCCGCGCGGTCAAGATTTTCCGTCAGGAGCTGCCGGAGGGCAGGATCGGCGTGATCGTCAATCCGCCCTACATCATTCCGCGCGACGCGAACAACCCTGCGGATGCGGAGGCGGCGGATGTTGCCGATAACTTCTACTGGCGTCCGTTTATGGATACCGCGATCCTCGGCCGTTATCCCCAGAAGTTCCTGGACATCCTGCAAAGGGAAAACGTGATGTTTGACCTGACGGAGGAGGACAAGGCGCTCATCGCGAAAAACACTGTCGATATCCTGGGCATGAACTATTATCAGCCCATGCGCGTCAAAGCCAAGGAAACACCGTGGGACGACAGCCAGCCCTTCCATCCCAATAAATATTTCGACAATTACGATATGCCCGGCAAGCGCATGAACCCTTATCGCGGCTGGGAGATTTATCCCCGCAGCCTGTACGACATCGGGATGCGCATCAAGCGCGAATACCATAACATCGACTGGGTCGTCAGCGAATCGGGCATGGGCGTGCAGAACGAGGAACAGTACAAAAACGCGGAGGGCATCATTCAGGATACCTACCGCATTGAGTTCATCGCCGAGCATCTGGCCTGGCTGTCCAAGGCGGTTGCGGAGGGCTGCAACTGCCACGGATATTGGCTCTTTGCCTCGATTGACAACTGTTCGCCCTACAATACCTTCAAAAATCGCTACGGTTTGGTTGAGGTGGATCGGAAGCAGAACCTCAAGCGCCGCCTGAAGGCGTCCGCCGATTGGTACCGTGCCGCCGCCGAGAGCAATAGTTTTGACTTCAAGGAGATCTGAAAACCATGCTGATTCTGGACACGCTGAACAAAACCACCATCTGGGGCGGCACGCGCCTGCAAAAATTCGGTTCCGATCCCCTCGAGCCGCACGTCGGCTCCCTCTACACCGTCGCCGGAAACGGGGAGCTTTCCTGCATGGTACTCAACGGGGAATACATCGGGCTGACGCTTTACGACGTTTACCGCGACAACCGTGAGATGTTCGGCTATGACAAATACGAACCCTTTCCGCTGCTGATCGGTTTAGTGGATGCGACCGCCGATCTGTCGATTCAGATTCATCCCGGCGATGAATACGCCCGTGCGCACGAAAACGCCCCCTTCGGCAAGACTGAAAGCTGGCTCTTCCTCGAAGCGCCGGCTTCCGGCAGCATCGTCAACGGCTGCAAATGCCAAAGCCGTCAGGAGCTCAACGAGCGCGTCGCCGCCGGGGATTGGGACAACGTGATCGACCGACTGCCGGTGCAGAAGGGCGAATATGTCTTTGTGCCCACCGGCACGCTGCACGCGCTGTGCGCCGGCAGCCTGGTCTATGAAATCCAGCAGTCCACGGACGTCACCTATCGCTTCTACGATTACGACCGCACGGATAAGGACGGCAACAAGCGCCCGCTCCAGCTGGACAAGGCGATGGAAAACATCACTTTGGGAAATAAGTCGGTGTCCGTTCCCTATGAATCCGACCGCGATTATGACGAACCGTATTACACCACCCGCCGCCAGCAGATCAGCGAGAGCTATCTCAACGATCACGATACCTTTGCGTGCGTGACGCTGCTCTCCGGCAATTTGATGATGGATGGCCTTCCTGTGACGGCGGGCATGAGCTTTATCGCCCTGCCGCACGAAAACGTGACCTTCACCGGCACGGCCGATGTGATGATCGCCCGTCCCCTGTAAATCTCAACGACAAAGCAAAAGCATGAGGAGGCGCGCATGAAGCAGTATCTGGGCTTTGATGTGGGCGGCACGTCGATCAAGGTCGGCGTGGTGGAGGAAAACGCCCGCGTGGTCTACCACGAAAAGCTCCCCATTCCGCCGGACTACGACGCCTTCATGGAGCAGCTCTCCGGCTGCTATCACCGGCTGAAGAAGGAATATCCGACCCTCTGCGGCATCGGCATCAGCTCCTGCGGCGGCATCAACCCGGCAACGGGCGTGGTGTTTGCCAAGCTCGCGCCAAGCCTGACTTACCTCATCGGCCGGGAATACTACAAGCTGCGGGAAATGGTGGACGTGCCCGTGGCGCTGGAAAAGGACGGAAACTGTGCGGCGCTGGGCGAGATCTGGTGCGGCAGCGCGACCGATCTGCAGAACTTCATCACACTTGTGTTAGGTTCGGGCTTCGGCGGTGCGGTCTGCGTGGGCGGCAAGGTGTTTACCGGCGCGCACTTCCTGGCCGGCGACATGGGCTATGCGTACCCGCTGCCGGAGGATACCAGTTACGGGCAGTATATCGCCCCGGTCGAGGTCGAAAAGCGTTATCGCGAACTGACCGGCGGCTTTAAGACCATCCCGGAGATGAAGCAAACACAGGATGATGATCCTGCGGCGAGGGATTGCTACCTTCGCTTTATCGACGGACTGGCCAATGCACTGCTGACCATGCAGTATGTCATGGATCCGGAGATGTTCCTGCTGGGCGGCGGAATCACCTCCTGGCCGGAGCTGATTCCCGAATTGGAGGCGCACATTGCAGCTCTTGTTCAGCGTCGTGATGGACCGTTGGTGCCGCGCGTACGCGCCTGTACGCATCAGAACGACGCCAATTTGCTGGGAGCGGTCTATAACCTCAAACAGACCTTCGGCTTGTAATTTCACAATCGACGGGAAGGAGGATCCCCATGCCATTTTTGCACATTCAGATCGGCAGAGAGCTGCCGAAGGAAGCAGTGCGCGAAATCTACGATTTCTGCGCACAGAAGATCTCTCTGATTCCTCAAAAGAACAAGGACAATCTCATGGTGCGTATCGAAACCGACGGCGATACCTTCAAATACGGCAAGGAAACGCCTTGCGCGTTTGTCGATGTGCGCCTGTTCGGCCCCGCGCCGAAGGCGGCGAAGGAAGCCTTTGCCCAAGCCCTGGGCGAGAAGCTGCAAGAGACGGCGCAGCTCGGTCCGGGCGAAATCTACATGAACTTTTTCGAACTGGATCACTGGGCGACCGGAGATTCGTTCCGCACGCTTTGATTTACGAAAGAAGGCATTGACATGAAGTTGGAAGGAAACGGCGTGGTTATCCGCGATCTGACGGCAGAAGATGCGGCGGCGCTGTGCCGCATTGCCCACGAAGCGCCCATTGAAAAATTTGTCCCGCAGCTCTCCGATGGTCTGAACGCACCGGAGGATTATCTGCCCCTGATCGAGAAGCAGGACGGTTCGCTTTACGCCATTGCGCGCAAGGACAACGACGAGCTCATCGGCGCCATCGGCGTGCAGCTCCATCCGGATCTGAACGAAAAGGCATTGATTTACTGTACCTCCGATGCGTGCAAGGGCATGGGTTTTACCAAGGAAGCTGTCACGCTCTTTACCGATTGGGCACTGCGCAATGCCGATACGCCTTATCTTGTGCTGGCCGTGGATGAAAACAATGCTTCCGCTGCCCGCCTGGCCGAAAAATGCGGCTTTACCCTCAGCGAGCGCCGCGTCACCGTCAGTCACCGCCTGCTCGGCATGACCGGCGACACCTACCTCTATTTCCGCAAGTATTGACGATTTCCAATCCTATTAAAAGAAGCCGCTCCTGCATCTCTGTTTAGAAAAGGTGCAGGAGCGGCTTTTTTGATTCAAAGTGAAATGGAATCTGTTACGGCATATAGAAGCGCTGGACGTAGAACAGTTCGCCGTTGGTGATGCGCGCCTGGGTGTTGCTGCGGGCAAAGACGGCAGCGTCGCCTTGGAGTGCAACAAAGTCGGCGAGGGATACGGTGGTTTCGCCCTTTTCGAGGTCGGAAGAATCAATCAGCTTGAAGTCGGCGGAGAGGGGCAGGGTGACGCTGCCGACGGGGTGGTAGTCGATGGCGTCATCCAGATTCCAAACGCGGAGGACGCCACCGTCTACCGTGCCGAGCTCATAGCCGCCTTCATCGATGCCGCCGTTGATCTGTACGCCGTTGGTGCGGTCGATGCTGGTGATGACGACGTCCTGACCGTCAATGACGATGGTGTCGCCTTCTTTCAGCTGAGAGACTTCCACGGCATCGTAGCGGTCGTAATCGCAGACGACCATCGTCAGCTTGTAGCTGCCGTTTTCGGAGACGAGGTCCTGATTCAGATCAAAGTCGACCTGCAGGGTGCAGTCGGTCAAGTTGGAGAGGTCAATGTCAGAAGCCATCGGTTCCACACGCAGCGCCTGCGCGGCGGAAGCATCGCTTGCCGCAGGCGTTTCATCGACCTGCGGGGGAAGAGTCGCCGTGGCAGAGGGCGCTTCACTGGCAGCAGGGACAGCGCTGCAAGCGCTTAGCGCCGCTACGCAGAGCACCAGCAGCAGAAGCATTGTTTTTTTCATGGGGATCAACTCCTTGTAATGGGTTCGCGGGAATCCGTTTATTCCAGCAAATCGTATTTTATCACAAAATCTAATGCAAAGAATCAATAAAGTGTTTCAAAAAAGAAAAAGGTTCATATCTAAAGTGTTGCCAAGGAAAAGCGAGAAATGTTATACTGACCGAAAGGGATGGGATGACGCATGACAGATTCGTATGAGGATATTCTTCACTTGCCGCACCATGTTTCCGCAAAGCGGCGGCGGATGTCCAATGTCGAACGGGCGGCGCAGTTTTCGCCCTTTGCGGCGCTGACGAGCTACGGCGAAGCGGTGGAGGAGACGGCGCGGCTGACGCAGGAAAAACTGGAGCTGGATGAATCGGCCAAGGCGGAGATCAATGACCGGCTGCTCTGGCTGGCGCAGCATATTCGGGAACTGCCCGGAGTAAGGGTGACCTATTTTGTGCCGGACGAGCGAAAAATGGGCGGACAATATGTCACGGAGGTTGGCGCGCTGCGCCGCATTGACGAGTACAATCACGTCATCGTGATGGAAAACGGGTTGGAAATTCCCATGGAGGATATCTTTGACCTGAAAGCGGAGAGAAAGAGCGAAGAATAAGCGAAAAAGCAAGAGACGAGCTGAGATTGAAGCTGCTGAACGCGAACTTTTCCGTCTGCAAAACGGCGGGGGAGCCGAAGATCAACCCGGCCGCGGCATTCTGCTTTATCGACCGAACGGATGAGGTTTGTCAAACGGACGATGTACCGGCCGGAACGACCGAAAGGGAGGAGGGCTGAAAGGCCTTTCGCATCCAGGGAACGCTGGATTTTTTCGCCGGTTGGCATTCTGGCGGAAAACAAAATCGGAATCTTCGTGATTTCCGCGTTCCATACCGATGATGTGCCGGTGAAGCGCGAAGCCGTCTGAGCGCTGCAAGACGCCGGACATGTTTTCGAAAAATGAGATTTTACCCCTTTGCGGAGACAATTTCCGCAGAGGGTTTTTTGTGCAGAAAATTTACAGGAATATCCTTGAAATTCGAGGAAAAAGAAATATAATTGAAATGTTCAAAATTGAATTGTTCGAGCGGGAGGAATCAGTATGCTGACAGCATCGCAGGTCTACACCCATTCCAGACTGCTGCTGGACGCCTACGCCGGCATCATGCGTCCGCTGAGCGCGGAGCTGAACATGGCGCAGACGGCGGTGGATATCCTGATGTTTCTGGCCAACAATCCGGGCTATGATACGGCGAAGGACATCTGCACCATGCGCCATCTGAAACCGGGGATCGTTTCGTTCCATGTGGAAAAACTGGTTCAGGAAGGATACTTGGAGCGGCAGAATGTGCCCGGGGACCGGAGAAAGTGCCGGTTGGTCTGCACGGAAAAGGCGGCGTCCATTATTGAAAAAGGGCGTGCGCTGCAAGCAAAATTTATGCGCCAGATGACCAAAGGGCTGGAAAAAGAACAGATAGATACTCTGGTGACCTGCCTGGAGACCTTTGAGAAGAATCTTTCCGGCATCGCGCAGATGCAGTTTGAGGAGGAAGAGAAATGAGCCAAAGTCAGGACAAGACCTTTCTGGGCACAGAGCCCATCGGCAAGCTGCTGCTGAAGCTGGCCATCCCCACGGTCGTGGCGCAGCTGGTCAACATGCTCTACAACATTGTGGACCGCATCTACATCGGGCATATGCCCGGCGACGGCGCGCTGGCGCTGACGGGCGTGGGCGTGTGCATGCCGGTGATCATGATTATTTCCGCTTTTGCGGCGTTTATTGCCTCCGGCGGCGCACCAAGAGCGTCGATCTTTATGGGGAAGCAGGATCACAATACAGCCGAAAAGATATTGGGCGGCTGCTTTTCTCTGCAGATTGTCATTTCGCTGGTGCTCACAGCCGTGCTGCTGATCTGGGGACGCGGCCTGCTGATGGCTTTCGGCGCGAGCGAAAATACGATCGAATACGCTGTCGATTACATGATGATTTATGCGCTGGGCACGATTTTTGTGCAGCTGACGCTGGGCATGAACGCCTTCATCACAGCGCAGGGCTTTGCCAGCATCGGCATGTGGACGGTACTCATCGGCGCGGTGATCAACATCGCGCTCGACCCGCTGTTCATCTTCGGTCTGCATATGGGCGTGCGCGGCGCAGCGCTGGCCACTGTGATTTCGCAGAGTGTTTCCTGTGCCTGGGTGCTGCGCTTCCTGACGGGCAAAAAAACGCTGCTGCGGCTGAAAAAGGAAACCCTGTTCCGCAATTTCAAGCTGGTGCTGCCGTGCATCGCGCTGGGCAGCGCGGCCTTTATCATGCAGTCCAGCGAAAGCGTGATCTCGGTGTGCTTCAATTCTTCGCTGCTCAAATACGGCGGGGATGTGGCCGTGGGCGCGATGACGATCCTGACCAGTGTGATGCAGTTCGCCATGCTGCCCCTGCAGGGCATTGCGCAGGGCGCACAGCCCATCACCAGCTATAACTACGGTGCGCGCAACACAGCCAGAGTCCGCGAGACCTTCCGCAAGCTGCTGATCGCGTGCCTGACCTATTCCGTGCTTCTGTGGGGCTTTATTCAGCTCTTCCCCGGCGCATTCGCCTCGATGTTCACGACCGATGCAGAGCTGCTGGCCTTCACAACCCGCGCCCTGCGCATCTACTGCGGCGCGCTGTTCATCTTCGGCCTGCAAATCGCCTGCCAGATGACTTTTGTCTCCATCGGCAATGCGGGATGCTCGATCGTGGTGGCGGTGCTGCGCAAGTTCGTGCTGCTGATCCCGCTGATTTACATCCTGCCGGCATTCCTTCCGGACAAGACCACGGCGGTGTATCTGGCTGAACCCGTGGCCGACGCCATCGCCGTTACCTGCACGGCCTTCCTGTTTGCATGGCAGTTCAAAAAGGCGCTGCGCAAGCTGGAACAGCCCGCTTCGGTGCAGGAAAAAGAAACATAATCCGCCAGATTTCACAACAAAATTACTTTGGGAAGGCGCTGCCCCGCTTGCATTTCCCAACGGTTTGTTTTATGATATATTTGGAACACTAGGGAAGAACCTGATTCTTCCGGCGTTCCCCATAGGTTAAAAACATGTTCCGCTCTTGAGGCGGGCATGAATCTTTACAAAAGGAGATAGAACGTAATGGCAATCGATCTGAGCAAGTATGGCATTACCGGAACGGTGGAAATCGTTCACAATCCGTCTTACGAGCAGCTCTTTGAAGAAGAGACCAAACCCAGTCTGGAAGGCTTTGAAAAGGGCCAGGTCAGCGAGCTGGGTGCCGTCAACGTCATGACCGGCGTTTACACCGGCCGCTCCCCCAAGGACAAGTTCATCGTCATGGACGATACTTCCCGCGACACCGTGTGGTGGACCTCCGACGCTTACAAGAACGACAACCATCCCGCTTCCGAGGAAGCCTGGAAGGCCGTCAAGGAGATCGCCAAGAAGGAGCTGTCCAATAAGAAGCTCTACGTTGTGGATGCTTTCTGCGGCGCCAACAAGGACACCCGCATGGCCATCCGCTTCATCATGGAAGTGGCCTGGCAGGCGCACTTCGTGACCAACATGTTCATCAAGCCCACCGAAGAAGAGCTCAAGAACTTCGAGCCTGACTTCGTTGTCTACAACGCTTCCAAGGCGAAGGTCGAGAACTACAAGGAGCTGGGCCTCAACTCCGAGACCGCGGTCGTCTTCAACCTCACCTCCCGTGAGCAGGTCATCATCAACACCTGGTACGGCGGCGAGATGAAGAAGGGCATGTTCTCCATGATGAACTACTTCCTGCCGCTGAAGGGCATGGCTTCCATGCACTGCTCCGCCAACACCGATAAGGAAGGCAAGAACACCGCCATCTTCTTCGGTCTGTCCGGCACCGGCAAGACCACCCTGT
>ERZ827423.427-NODE-427-length-54700-cov-4.406149_pt1 | contig 54700 bp, 49 predicted proteins | sample MGYA00519775_ERZ827423 | MGnify/ENA primary metagenome ERZ827423 (study PRJEB31778, sample SAMEA3449296) | human gut metagenome | biome: human gut; feature: human-associated habitat; material: faeces | place: United Kingdom | collected 2010/2012 ... | reverse complement strand
CGACCGAGCCGTCCGCAAGCAGCAGGCTTTGCCGATACCGCACGGGGTTTTGTGCCGAAATTGCCGCTGCCTGTCGATCCTTTTCAAAATAAGCTTCCATCTGACAGCGGTTGAGCCGCTCCATGCGAAATGCCTGCACGCGGGAAAGCACCGTCGGCAACAGCCGGGACGGATCGCTTGCAAGCAGGAATAAAAACACATTCTCCGGCGGCTCTTCCAAAAGCTTCAGCAGCGCATTCTGCGCCTGCACATTCATGTCCGAAGCATCGTCCACCAAAAAGACGCGGAAATCAAGATCGTTCGGAAAAATTCCAGCATCCTCTTTCATCTGCCGAATCGCGTCCACCTTGATCGATTTTGCTTTATCCCCGTCCGCCGTGACCATAGTCAAATCGGCGCACTGCATCCTCAAAATTTTTCGGCAGTTCCCGCATTGCCCGCAGGGGCGGTGCACCGTATCGCGGCACGCCATGGCGGCCGCCAAAGCAAGCGCAAAGCTCGTCTTTCCGCTGCCGCTCGGCCCTACAAACAGATATGCATGTGCAAGTCGCCCGCTTCGAAGATGCGCGGAAAAATACTCTTTCAGATTTTCATTGCCGGCAATTCCGGAAAAATACTCCAAATCCGATCAACCCCCAGCCTTTTTCCCGCAAACCGCACGCTTTCTTTGTTGCTATTTTATCATAAAAAACGCTTCCTTGTCAATCCCTGTGCACCGCTCCTGCTTGTTTGCACACAAAGTGCATTTTTCTACTTGACCGACTGCAAAAACTGTGCTATAATTGCTGTGCGAAAAACGCAACCGGGGTGTAGCGCAATTGGTAGCGCGCCTGCTTTGGGAGCAGGATGTCGGGGGTTCGAGTCCCTTCACTCCGACCAAAATTTCGACCGAAAGCAGATTTTATTCTCCACTTTCGGTCATTTTTAATGCTAATTTTGGTATTTTACTGCCACTTTTGAAAAAATCGTATTTTTACGACCACATCATCAAATGTGGACTGAAAATTCCTTTTTCTTTGTTTATAGCATCGCAGATTTTGGCAATATTGAAATATGAGTAACCTTTATGATATAATTTGTATTGACAAACACAAAAGTTGTAGTATAATGCAATGATTTGGCTTTGGCTGATTGGTAGGTTAGGGAGAATGTTTTTGAGAGGGATAAACAAATGCATGATTTCAGGTATGTAACAAAAAATGAAGCGAAACCCATAAAGGAAGAATTATATCAACTCCTTTATGAAGTTCAGGATCTTGCCAGAGATCACTTCACATTCAAATTCACAACAGTTGGCAGTTCAAGCCATAATATGATTACTTACGATGCGAACTCAAATATCGGATTCGATTTTGATATCAATATCGAGGTGAATGACGACGATGAAAATTTTGAGCCAAAAGAAATAAGAGAGATTGTTCGTAATGCAATCAATCGCGCGGCTTCTCGCTATGGATACAAAAATTGCGAGGATTCCACTCGCGTTCTTACGATTAAAATGGTTGACACTTCTCATTCTCGCATTATTCATAGTTGCGACTTTGCAATAGTATATAATTGCGGCGACGGAAGGCAGCAGTATATTCGGTTTAACAAAGACAACAATTATTACTCTTGGGAATATCAGGGGAAGGGGTTTGTAGGATTAGAAAAGAAAATGGATTGGTTAAAAAGGGAGAACCTTTGGGGCGAGTTGCAGGATTATTACATATACAAGAAAAACCGCAATGATAACCCGGATAAACACTCCCGTTCGATTTTTGCCGAATCAATAAATGAAATGTGCCAGAAAAACGGATATCGCAGGTAAGACTTTTCTTTGTTTACAGCGTCGCAAATCTTGACTGAAAAAACTTGACTTTTTCGGTGTTCGGAGTTACTATACAACTAGAAAACGGGCGCTCCCCGAACAATTTTTGTTCGGGGAGCGTTTTTATGACCACATACCGTCCCACAGTCTTTTTCGGAGCGGACGGAAACAGTGGAGATAAGAGTGCCGAAGAGCAGGCGGTTTCCGGACGAAAGCGCCCAAAAGTGCCGGAAACGGCGCGAAAAACTTTTCAGCCGCTATTTGGGAGCAGGATGTCGGGGGTTCGAGTCCCTTCACTCCGACCAAAATTTCGACCGAAAGCGGATTTCATCCTCCACATTCGGTCATTTTTTGCGTTGTTTTAAGCATTTCACTGCCACTTATTCAAAAAAACGCAGCATAATCAAACATGAACCGAAAAACTTCTATCACATAAATCAACAATCGTATCAAGCATCAACTTTAAACGCTTCTTTACATATCAGCATGATGTTGACAATCCTTCGTTGCATTTGCGTTGGATGCGCATCGGAAAAAGTGTTTGCCCTGTATTGCATCGTCGATACGGTTTTTGTCGTGCTTTATTGCTTGGTTTGGTCGATTTGCTTCAAAAAGCCCGGTGCTTTCAGAACTTTGGCTTTTTCGATTCTTTCCTCTGCTCTGTTTTAATTATGGTAAAATCTCTCCCCTCTTACTTTTGTCATCCGCTTTATTCGTGCCATGGGATCTCTTATTTCCTATCAAAATGCGAAATCACAGGCGAATTCCGGCAACGGATAAAATCCTCTTTTTTGCAAACAAAGGGCTGCCGCGGAGCAGCCCTTTTGCTTTTCAGACGCATTCTGCATTTTTTCGCAAAATTTCATTGATATTTTGAAATTTCTTTTCCTGCCTCATAAAATCAAATCGTTTATCCGGCAACAGCTTAAGGACCATGTCGCAGCAATTCCCGGCATAGTTTTTCACCGTGTCCGCTCTATGATATTTCATACGATCTACCATGGGAGCGGTGTACGCTGCGTCCTGTGAATTTCTTCCCGCCAATGCATATCGGCAGCACCAGGATAATGCAAAAAGTGTTTTTTCGCAGTCCACGATTGCAGCATATTCTACGGCAAGCCACAAGTAATACCGACACAAATCAAGCGCATAAAAGCCAACATTCCCATCCGAATACAATCGCTGCAGCAGATTAATTGCAAATTGCAGCGCTTCAATTCTTTTTTCACGCGATACGGGCACTTTGGTGGTTGAAGCAACTACTGTCATCGCCGCCGCTTGTATCAGGGACTGCAAATAGCTTTGGCATGCTATCACCCCCTCCTCCCCGTCCAAAATTTGAGTGCGCAGCCCTTGTTTTGCAGCATAAAAGTCACCGCACAGATCCGCATAATACAGTGCCTTCGTTTTATCGATTGTCTCATAGGCATAGCACAGGGATTGCAAAGCACTCTGCCTTTGTGTGCAATCCGTTGATTTTTGCAAAAGCAGCTCTCCGAGCTGAATAATACGCTCCGCTCGTTCTCTCGGGCAGGGATAGCTTTCTCCGGCATTGAGCGCCTGCATCAGTCCCGACATCACGCGGCAATCGCGCGAAACTCAGCATATGCCGTCTCCCAAATTTTCAAATTGCCTTCAGTATCACCGTTCTGCAGGCACGCATGGCCGCGCTCGCGATATTTTTCGATTGTTTCGGTAATTCTTTTCTGCTCGACCCCTAAGAGTTCATCAATACTCACGCCAAAAAAACATGCAATGCGGGGCAACAGTGAAATATCCGGAAAACCTTCGCCCCTCTCCCATTTTCCGACAGATTGCGGGGTGATTCCGAGATATGCAGCAAGCGTTTTCTGCGTAATTTTTTCCTTCTGCCGCAAAGCCCGCAATGTATCCTTCATGTCAATTTTCATGTGCTTTTCCCCCACTGTACTGTATTTTATCGGTATCATTTTCATTTTTCATGATAGCAGCAGAGCTTTTACTTGTCAAGAACCGCAATGTTACCTTGAAGCTGCAAAATACAACGATTCGTTGCATTTTCGAAACAACGGGCAGTTTTTGCAGGAACAGCTTGCAAAGCACTCTGAGATGTGGTATACTATTCTTGAAAGTTAGCGGGTGCTAACTCAAGAGGCGATATTTTCCGAGAAAATTTCAACTGAAAAGAGACAAAAAGGACGAAACGGCATGACAAAAGAACTGTATCTTCAAACATTTTACGGAATTCTGATTCCCTTTCTCGGCACCTCACTCGGCGCAGGATGCGTGTTTTTTTTGAAAAAAAGCATGAGCGAACGCATCTCGCGCAGCCTTGGCGGGTTTGCTGCCGGCGTGATGGTGGCTGCCTCGGTTTGGAGCCTGCTGATTCCGTCGATCGAGCAGGCACGGGATATGGGCAAGTGGTCGTTTGTGCCCGCGGCTGTCGGATTTTGGATCGGTATTCTGTTTTTGCTGCTGCTTGACCATGTGATCCCCCATCTGCATCGCAGCAGCGGCGAGGCGGAGGGACCGAAAACAAAGCTGCGCCGTACGACGATGATGGTGCTTGCCGTAACGCTGCACAATATTCCGGAGGGGATGGCGGTCGGCGTTGTTTATGCAGGATATCTATCCGGCAATGCGCAGATCTCAACGGCAGGAGCGCTTGCACTCTCAATCGGCATTGCAATTCAGAATTTTCCGGAGGGAGCAATTATTTCCTTGCCGCTGCGGGCGGAAGGCGCAAAAAAAGCAAAGGCTTTTTGGGGCGGCATTCTCTCGGGAGTTGTTGAGCCGATCGGCGCGGTTTTGACCGTGCTTGCCGCCCGCCTCGTGGTACCGGCGCTGCCGTATCTTCTCAGCTTTGCGGCGGGGGCAATGTTCTATGTTGTGGTGGAAGAGCTGGTGCCGGAGATGTCACGGGGGAAGCATTCCAATCTCGGTACGCTGTTTTTTGCAGTCGGCTTCAGCGTAATGATGATTTTGGATGTTGCACTCGGATAACACCTCCGCCCGAAGCGCCAAAGACAACGGTAAAAAAAGCAATGAGAGTTGCGCAGGCAAACGCAACTCTCATTGCTTATAGTATGGAAAAGGAGTATGAATACGCCCGGATAAGGACGGATCCACCATTAAAAAGCCCACGGACATGGGCTGGAGCGGATGACGGGAATCGAACCCGCGTAGCCAGCTTGGGAAGCTGGAACTCTGCCATTGAGTTACATCCGCACTGGATTACAAACTTCATTATAGCACAAAAGCAAGCGCTTTGCAATAGGTATTTTTTGAAAAATTCGATGAAAATTTGCCTTATTTTGTTAACGATGTGCCTGCATTGCGTGAATTTATGAAAAGAAGCGGGCGGGAAACTCTTATGTTGCCCGCCCGCTTTCCGCGCGGCATTTTACAGTTAAGCCGCCGGAGCTGCGCCCGCCGATTTTTACGAAAATGCCTGTGCTGTCAGAATTGTGGAAATCGAACAAAGTTTTTGCTCTCCGTCTGTCACAATTAGCTCAGCAGTATCAGAGACATAGCGCCGCCCGAAAATATCCGTAATGACAACGCAAATACGATATTCCCCGTTTGGAACCGTTTCAACGGAAAATCGGTCATTCGGCGTGCAATAAAAATTTGCGCCGCTGCACAGCTGCGTCCTTCCGTTTGCAAGCAGTTCATAAAACAAAATGCCGATTTGCGAATTGACTGAAATCGAGTGAAGCCGCTCGCTGCTCTGCCCGTGCGCCGTCGGCAAAAAACCAAGCGTTTCGAATTTACGCGATGCAAGATCATAAAGAAAGCGCACAGAGCCCTCTTCCCCGTTCAGGCTGCACGTTGCGGCAAAATAGGTCTGCGTGCCGACGCGGTCGATCGGATAACAACAGACAAAAATATTGCCGCAGGACACCCATTTCGCACCAAAGGAGGTTGTATAACCGCCTTCGCCGTCGTCCTCTATATCCGTATCGGCACCATAGGAAATCCAGCGAGAATAGCCGTCTGCTCTTGTATAGTAATAAAATGCACGGTATTCTACGCTTTGGATATATTTAAGAGATTCCGAAGACAAAGAAACATGCAGCTCTCCGTCCCGCTCACTTCCGCTGTCAATAAAGCGAATCAGCCCCTGCGGGCTCACACCGACATAGTTGCCGACCAAAAAATCACGGTATTTCCCCTTTGGCAGGCGCCCCAGATATGCAGTCAGACGCCCGATGCCGGACAACGGATAATACAGGCTCACTCCGCAGGCACTCTCTTTATAAGCACCGTTTTTCGCCGTGACATACTTTGCGAGAACATCGAGCAGAGGCTGCGCTCCGGCGGCGCGCGCAAAATCACCGAGATCGATCATATCGGAATAGCCTTCGGCTTTGGTGTTAAAACCGAAGCTCATTGCGTCTCTTGCGGCTTCCGTCACGCTTTTCAGAGATTGCTCGGACATGGCGCATAGCCGTTCCGCAAAATCATCAAATGCATCATAGTGTTCCTTAATGCCGGAGAGATCGATGTGCGAAAGCGTATAAAAGCGATTTTCTGCCTTTTCGCATTTTTTTGCGAAAGCATCCAGCACCGTTTCGTAAAAACCATCACTGCCGATTGATTCAACAAGCGCCCTATAATCCCAACCGCCCAGCGGCTCGATCTCCTGGCTTGCAATCATATGGTCCGCATATTGCGATGCCAAAACCACTGTTTCAAAATTAGCCGCAAGGCATACATCAAAGCCGAGCATCGCAAGGCGACGTCCTGTGCCGAGCGACTGCTGCAGCGCCTGCTCCAGCCGTTGCGCGGTAAGACCGTCCATGCCGTAGTTTTCGTCCATGCAAAACGCGCCCGCACTGCCGCTGCCGTGATCCCATAGAACAAGGCTTGTCTGTGCTGTGGGATACCGCTCCGTGCAGAACAAAAGGAAATCCCGCAGGGTATCGCTTTTTCCCATATTTGCCTGTGGAAGCTTTTGCAATGTCTGCAGCTTCCCGTGTACAATTTCATACCGCATGATGCTGTCCGAGGGGATATCAAAGGAGCGCCACTGCGCCGCTCCGCCGGTTTGCAGGATGATTTTAGTATGCTGCGGAATGTCAGCCGCAAGCAGTTCCGCAATATTTTGCCCTGCCGCACCGCGCTTGCTTTCAAGATCGCTGCCGCACATGTAGATACACAAAAGCTGCTCTGCCATCACATCGGCGGGGGAATTCTTCCCCCGCCCAAGACACGACAAAAACGAAACGCATGTGCAAATACAACATAAAACGGCAAAAAGCCGGTTCCGTTTTTTCATCTTTTCAAAAATCAGTTCACCACGCGGGAGGTTCCGTCAAACACCAGCAGATAAAAACCAAAGGTGCTTGTCGGATCACAGTAAAATTTCAATTCGGAATCCACCGTGATATCCCCCGTCTTCAAATAGACATAGGTAACATTTTTCATCTTCACGGCATAGCCGTTATATTCTTCCCCAATTTCAAAATCATCATATCCCGTGATGACAAAATTGCTGTCGTCGATGCCGACCTTGCCGTCAATAATCATGCTTCTGCCGAGCAGCGCATATTCCTTGTAAACCGCATCGGCGGAAATCACTGTATCCCCGGTCAGCCCGCGCAGTTTCATGCGCTCCTTGAACGCCTGCTTTTCCGCGTCAGACAAATTGTTCCAAAAAAGCCGTGTTTTCATAGTCTGAAAAAACTTTTCGATTTCCTGCTTGGACGTCCCCTGCGCAAACCATGTTTTTTCAAATGCGACACGCGGCGCGGGAGCCACATAGCAAACCGCCTTATTTGCTTCAATGCCGTCGCGGTATTCGTCGCCCGTGGTCAGGCTGATTTCTTTTCTCGCAATTGCGGAAAGCGCGGGCGCATAATATTGCTTTGCAATGCTCTCAATGTAAGTATGGTCAATAGTAGGGTCGGAAGCACCGTACAGCTGCATCAAAAGAATCATTGCATGGTCAACGGTGGAGCGCGCAATGGCACGATAGGCAGAGCGCGCCGGGAAAGAAGCCTTATCGAAATTATAAGAATATACGCAGAGCTGATCGTAGCGATCAAACGGGGATTCCGAGGCCGAGGTCAGCTGCACGCAAACCTTCTGCAGGGCTGCCTCCAGCTTATCCACCGATTTATAAAAGCCTGAGAAGCTGTTGCGCAGCCCGCCCTTTTGCGCCTCCGTCTCCATCGCTTCGACCAGTAAATTACAGTAGGTAATCCATTCGTCCAAAAGCGCCTGTTCCTCTTCCGTCAAAAGTGCCCGCAGTTCTTCATCGCTCATTCCTTCCCGATATCCGGAAAGAATCTTTTCGGTAATGCCATCCAGGCTTTTTGCCGGCGTTTTGCTTTGATCCACAAGCTTTTCTGTTGCATACTTGTAGTAATTATCAATCGTAGCAGCAGCAAGAGAGAGCTCTTTGATATTTGCGTTGAAAGCGTCCACCTCAGCACGAAGCTGGTTTTTTTCAACCTCCTTAAGCTCTTTGAACATCTGGTTCAGCTTCTGATTTTGCACATCCATCTGGCGGGAAATTGAATCAAATTTTTCACAGATGATTTCAAGATCGGAAGGACCCGGGTCGCCGCGGTCCAGCACGCCGAACAAATCCATCAGCCCATGCATCGTTGTAATTGCACCGAACACAAGGTTTACCGCTGCGCCTGCCGGCGGAAATGCCACGCTGAGCACCTGCGTAATTCCCGAGCCCTGTACAATGGAGCAAAAGCTTGACAAATCATCATAAAAATCAAGCCCGGAATAGCGGCCCATGTCATCCTGCGTAATATGACGCGAAAAGTCCGCATCCTCAGCCGGATTTTCTCCCCAGCGGCTTTGTATTGCTTCCTTTGAAATGGTAAAACCGACGGAAAGAGAGAGGCGATCCAGCGTGGTTTGCGCAGGCATCGCCGCAAGCACCGTTACAGTCCCGTCCTGCAAGGTTGCAGAGCGGATCTGCGCACCCGCCAGGTCTTGTGTAAGAGTGATCTGCTGCGCGGAAAAGCCGTCGGAGAAGGAACCGCTTTGCAGGGTCAGCAAAAAAGTGAGCAGCAATTCTTCATTTTCAATCTGCGCATAATCAAAATCGACAAAGAACGCCGCCTGCTCAAAATCAAGGCTCGCCCTGACTTCCTCTTTCACACCGAGCGCGGCGGCAGAGAGCGTCAGAATTTTGCGATTCAAGCGCGCGGCAGCCTCGTTTTTATCCGCCGCGCCGCCCTTGACCGTGATCGATATTGCCGTATCGCTTTCCCGTTGCACGCCAATCAGCTCCGTATCCGCAATCTGCACTGCATCCATACCGATCTCATCCGCAAGCACATATCCGCTGAATACCAAAGAAAAACGAGTCTGCTCGGCAGATACCGATAAGGAAGCCGCATCGGTATAAATCCCGGGCGCCGCAACCCCGACCGAAGCGAACAGCTCCGTCTGCGCATCGGCGAATGCCCCCTTGCAAAATTGAATGCCGCCGTCAAGATAGGCTCCCGCCGCGCCGTCTTTTTGAATCTCGCCGTAAAGGCGCAGAGAAAGCTTCCGCTTTTCCGCTGAAACGATTTCAACGCGACGCCCTGCAAAAGAACCGAGCGGAACAAGCACCTCGGAGGTCATTTTCGGGTCGAAGCGAATCCCCTGCGCCTCAAATTCAAGCAGCGTTTCGCTTTGCATTGCGGGGACAATACTTTGCCTGCAAGTAACGCGCGGTTCTTTTTTTGTTTGATTTGCACAGCCCGCCAGGGGAAACACAAGCAGCAGCGCACTCAAAAGCGCGCAAAGGAAACGAGTGCAATGTTGTTTTTTCATAACCTCAGGTTCCTTTCGAATCTATTTTTGGGGAAGGCTGCTCCGGGAGTTATTCCGCCCGGGTTACGGTATTCTCGGAAAGCGAATATGCAAACCGATCCTGCCAATGACGGCGCAGGGTAACTTCCAGTGTCCCGTTTGTATTGAAAAAGTGGATGGACCATTGCGTGTTGCTTGTAATATCCTTTGGGTTCGGTTCCTGCGAGGACGCTCTGAGCGCTGCCCAAACCGTCTCAGACGAAGGCCTCGGCTGTTCGGCAAGCACATCAAGCACCGCGTCATACCTCTCTTTTCCGTGACCGTAAATGCCGTTTTTTTGATTCGGCAAAACGCGGTCTTTATAAAGAATAAAGAAATTAGTCACCGCCTCGCTCGGGGTTGCAACCAGCGTTCTCGCTTCGCTCTCACAATCATATTCAATTACTCTGCCATCACCCGCAGCATCCGTAATATAAAAATGGTAATCCCTGCCGGAGGTCGCAAGCATGTCATATTCACCGAGCAGCGCAACCGCCTCTGCGGTGCTTGCCGCGCGGTCAAGCACAAGGCGGATGGCAAGCGTTGTAAAAATGGTGGGCTTGCCGTTTTTTTGATGTGTCGGTGCGCTGTCGAGCGTCAGGACGGCAATGGAAACGCCTTTTTCATTCATTCCGTCCAGGCAAATAAACGGCGCAGTCAGCGCTGCAATTTTTTGCTTTCTGCTCTGCTCCGGTGTGTTTGCCGAAACATTGTCCAGCGCCGCAAATGCGACAGAACGGTATCCGTTCTTCGGCGCGCAATAGACAAGCATTGCGGAGGTATCGTTTTTGAAATCGTAGTTGCGCCCCATGTGCACGCCGGATTCCGTATCCCGCACGGTAAATGCCGTGCATCCGAAGGCCGGCGCCTTCAGCTTTACGGGCAAAAGCGGCAGGGCTTCTTTGAGAACTGTGTCAATCATGGCCTGATCATCGTCGATTCCGCGCGCGATCATCCGCTCAATGCTGTAATCATAGCAAACATTCATGCGGTAGAGATTATATCCGTCCTCATATGCGCTGAGCTGTTCAACGCTTGCAAGCGTGCGCAGCCGCGAAGCATAAAAAACGGCAAATGCCGCAGCGCAGGCAAGCACAATGCAAAGCAAAACCGCCAAAACAATCCGAATGACTTTTTTCATGTCCGCCTCCCTATTATTTTTTTGATTCGTCCTGCGCACACGCATCCGCCGCCTCTTTGGCGGCAGGATGATACTTGTTCATAAACAGCGCCACCCCCTCTTTTAAGATCTCGATCTGGCTTTTGAGATAATATTCATCCTCAAACATGGCATAGTGCACGCATGCGCGGACGAACACAAAAATCAGCGGCGTGATCACCGTATACGGAATGCCGATCTTCCCCTCAAGTTTCTTGGCATATGCGGTATACCGCTCATTGACGCCGTCGAAAAACTTTTTGCCGTATTCAATATATTTCGGGTGCGTATAGATCTGATACATCAGCCGATATTTTTTGCCGTGCTCCTTCGCGGTCCAATACGGCACCTCCTCCAAAAAGCGCATGACATCATGCGGGTCAGTCGGTGCCTTCTGCATAAAATCGTCCTCCACGCGGGACATGCAAAATTCCGTGGATTCAATGATCAGAGCATCCAGATCTTTAAAATAAACATAAAGATTGCCCGGTGTGCAGCCCGACGCCTCGGCAAGGGCTTTAATGCCGGTTCCCGTTAAGCCATGCTCCGCATAGCACTCAAAGCATTTTTGCATCAATGCTTCTTTTTTTGCGCGATACTGCGCTTCATTCCGCAAATGCATTTTTATCTCCTCTTATCTGAATAACCATTTAGTTATTATCATTTTATCACACGCCCGCCGAAAATGCAAGACAATTCCGGCATTTTTTCGCAGTGTTTTTTCAAATCTGCACTGTAAAAATGCGAAAAATGCTTTGCCCCGCAATAAAACGGCTCCGACTCGGCAAAAATAAAATTATCCTTATCAAATTCGGAGAAAATTTATGATACTTTGGGACATCCTGATTGCGCTCAGTGTGATTTTCACCGTGCTATCCCTGTGCGGCATCACACGGTATCTGTACGGCATTTTAGAAGATACCGCCTTGGCAAAGAGACGTCCGTTTGCGCTTGCAGCGGTCTGCGCCATTTGTGTTCTCGGTGCCGCGGCGCTTTCTTTGACCCTGCTCGGCGCGGTGAACACAGCAGTCGTTATTTTACATTTTTGCGCTTTTCTGCTGGCGGCTGCCTGCCTTGTGCACCACTTTTTCAAAAAAGGAAACAAGCGGACGGCAAATGTCGCAGCGCTATGCCTTGCGCTTTTGTGCACGGTGGGGTATCTCGGCGCCGCTTATCGGAATTCCGCCGAAATCCGGAAAACGGAATATACCGTTTTCACGGAAAAAGCCGTACCGAAGCTGCGCATTGCTCTGTTTGCCGACGCGCATATCGGCGCGACCCTCGACGATGAAAAATTTTCTGCAATTGTTGAAAAAATCAATGCGCAGCAGCCCGACATCGTTTTAATAGCGGGCGATTTTATCGATGAAAATACTGCGGTCGAAGAGGTTACGGCGGTATGTGCCGCCCTGCGCGGTTTTACGGCGCCGCTCGGAGTCTACTATGTGTTCGGAAATCACGATACGGGCTTTTTTGAAAAAGAAAAGCAGCAGGAAAAAGTTCAGTTGCTGCGAAAAGGTCTGCAAAAGAGCGGCGTGCGCATTTTGGAGGATGCGGGTTATGCCCTTGAAAACGGCTATTATCTGCTCGGCAGAGCAGATGCCGGCAGCGAAGAAAACGACGCGCCGCGTGCCGATGCAAAAACGCTGCTGGAAAAAGCGCCGCCGGAATGCTATACTATTTTATTGGACCATCAGCCGACGGATTACAAAAAGGAAGCCGAGGCGGGAGCGGATCTGGTGCTTTCCGGGCACACACACGGCGGCCAGCTTCTCCCCCTGCAGCTTGGCATGCGGCTGCTGCACGCAGGCGGCGTTGATCTTGTATACGGCATGAAAACGCTGGGCAACACCGCCTTTTGCGTAACCTCCGGGCTGAGCAGTTGGGGCATACGCTTTAAAAGCGGCTGCTTCTCCGAATATGTCATTCTCACAATCGAGCCGCAAAAAAGCGCTGCTCTGCGCAGGGCAGATTAAATTCGGTAACCGGCATCTCCCGCACACAAAACACGATGTGTCGGCGCGGGCGATTTTTTGATGCGGGAAGCTTAACCTGCAACGCTTTCTCTTACTGCTTTTCTAATTCTTTTGCAACATCCTGCAAAAGCAGACGGTTTTTGCAGGAATCCTTGCTTTACGCAACAAAGCAGCCTCTTCTCTCATCGCTCTTTTTTCCCGTTCTCTCATTCTATCTGTCCTAAATTCTTGAAGAGCTTCGAAAACGGAAAGCACGGCAAAAAGAAACGACAATTTTCTACCGAAAATTGTCGTTTCTGATTGGGGTGAGTTATGGGATTCGAACCCACGGCCTTCAGGGCCACAACCTGACGCTCTAACCGACTGAGCTAAACCCACCGTATAGTGGCGTACCTGGGGGGATTCGAACCCACGACCTACTGCTTAGAAGGCAGTTGCTCTATCCAACTGAGCTACAGGTACACATCTGGAGCGAGTGATGGGAATCGAACCCACGCGACCAGCTTGGAAGGCTGGGATTCTACCATTGAACTACACTCGCAGATCATTTGCAATCGCTCGTATATCTTACCACAAAGGTTTCTCCCTGTCAAGCCTTTTCAGCGAAAAAACAAAACTTTTTCCGCGTCCGAAAAATCCTTGAGATGCCGCATATTTTTTCCAAAACATGCATTTTTGTTGTAAAAACGGGTCGAAAAATGTTGTTTTCCCCCACCGAGACGGCAAAAACTTGACAAATTGAGCATTCTATGATATAGTGATGGGGCATCGAGATTTCGTTTTTCTGCCCTGCGTCTGCTTTTCACGGAATCCCCCAATGCATATTCTATCGGAAATGAGTGAAGTAGCATGGAAAAATGCAATCATACCGACCCGCCGCGACGAAGCATGCGGCAGAATTTGCCGAAGAAAAAACCGTTTGCAAAGCTTTCGGAGGACTGCACCGAGCTTTTTCTGCTTTGGAAGCAGTGGCGGCAAGCAAAAGAGCATTTGCCGAAAAGCGCCGAAAAGTATGCTCTGCAAAAAACAGTGCTGCCTGTATGCTGTTTTGCGCTGCTTTCCGCCGTATTACTCGGTGTTGCCGTTTTTCACACTGCAAATACGCCCGCACCCCATGCCGATGAAAGCATAGATGTTGCGGCGCACGGCAAAGAAACGCATGCGGGAGAAGACATTGCCGCGCAAACGATCACCGTCAGTCTCATCGACGGTGCTGCGGAACCCGTGATGCTCACAACAGCGCAGGATACGGTGGAGCGGATTTTGGCGGAAAATGCGCTGATCCTCGGCGAATATGATGAGTTGAATCATGCCTTGGGCGAAGCGCTGAGCGACGGCGATTCCATTGCAATCACGCGAATCAGCATCGCGGAAGAAACCACCCTGCTTGAACTTCCCTATGAAACGGTCACCAACCGGGTGCAGACGATTCCGCGCGGGACGACGCGCGTTGTGCAAAGCGGGCAAACCGGCAAAAAATCGATCACGGAGCGTATCACGCTGCGCAACGGAGAAGAAAGTGAGAGAGAGGTCATCTCCGAATCGGTGCAGGCAGACCCTGTTGATGAAATAGTGAACTACGGCATCGGCGGTTCCCTGGTCGGAAAGGACGGTGTACGCTATGCCTTTTCTTATTATGTCGATGTATCCGCAACGGCATACGGCCCCACCGGAAACAATACGGCGACAGGCGTGCCGCCGACGGAGGGCACCATTGCGGTTGACCCAAGCGTGATCCCGCTGCGCTCCAAAGTCTATGTCAAGGGCAACTACGGAGACTACGGCATCTGCCGCGCGGAGGATACCGGCGGCGGCATCAAGGGAAATAAAATCGATGTTTACTTAGGCTATCTCGGAGAGAACTGGTATTTCGAGGCAATGCAGTTCGGCATCCGCTCCATGCGCGTCTACATTCTCGGCTAAGCGCCGAATCGTTCAAAAAGCCGCTTTGCAAAATGTTGCAAAGCGGCTTTTTGTTTGAGCATTCAAAGAGCAAGCTCCATTTCAATTTCGTCTTCATCCCGCGCGCCGTTTTCCGCAAAGCCAAGGGCTGCATACAGCCCGCGCGCCGCATCATTTCCCTCAATATAGCACAAAAGCACCTTGTGCCATCTGCCGTCCGCACGCATTTGCGCAAGCAGAGCAGCCGTTGCCGCAGCACCATATCCCATTCTTTGATACCGCATATCGATAAAAAGCTCGCTGAGCACATATGCTTCTCTTTGCGGCAGATCATAATACAGTGCCATCCCAACCGGCTCATCCTCATGCATGATAAAATAAGCGCGGCTGCGAGAATTGCGATATGCAAATGCGCGGGCAAGCAGCGTTATGCGGTCCGCGACCTGTTCCTTTTGCTGCGGCGCGACCGCAAGCGGAGTACGCCAATTTTCCGGAGTCACCGGGGCAAGCCAAACCGCGCTCATCCCTCAAAGACCTGCGTAAAGCGCCATTGCCCTTGCATCAGACGCACAAGGCGCGTGCCGCAGTATTCGCAGCAGCTCGTCTGCAGCGATGGAATCGGTGCGCCGCAGTTGGGGCAATTTGTTCCGATGATCGGGGCATCGGCATCCGTTGCAAGCGCATAGTGCAAAATATAGCGCTTTTGCCGCACAATGTCCTGCTCCCGCACGGAAAGCGCCGCCTGAAAAACAATCAGCTTTTCCAGTGGGTCGGAACGGTAATCATGCAGCACCACCGCATAAATTTTGAGATCCTGCGCACCCACGAGCCTTTTTTGCAGCTCTTCTCTGACAAGGCGCTTGGCAAGCTCCGGCTGAAAATCCGGAAAATCGCGCCGTATCTTCGGCAGAAGAATGCGATCCTGCCCGGAGAGGGAGCGCGGCTTTTCTTCGTCCGCCGCAGCAGCGGCATGCAGCGCAAGCAAGGAATCGGTCAAGGTGCGGAAAAGGCGCTGCACGCCGCGCCGCACCACCGTTGCCAAAAACGCAAATACACCTGCAAAAACCGCAAAAAGGATCACCCAGAACGCCCATTTCGGCAGCTGTGTCACAAAATCACTTCCTCACTTCACTTTCCTTCCGTCAGTGAACGATATCCTTAAGCTGATTGTCCGTATCAAATTCGAGATAAATGGAACGCAGCGCCTTTTCGTAATCCGCTTCATCCACCCCGATGATAATATTAAGCTCGCTTGAGCCCTGGTCAATCATGCGGATATTGGTGTCTGCCTGCGCGATTGCCTTAAAAATGCGGTAGGCGGTACCCTTTGCGCGCACCATACCGCGCCCGACAATGGCGATGAGCGCCAGATGGTCGTCAATGGTGATGCTGTCCGGGGATACGGCATGGCAAATACTGTTCACCACATGCTCCTGCTGCCCTTCCATCTCCTTGCGGTCAACAATCAGGCTCAGAGTGTCGATTCCCGAGGGCACATGCTCAACGCTGATGCCGCGCCCCTCCAAAATTTCAAGCACGCGACGGTTGAAGCCGACATCCTGATTCATTCTGTCCTTTTCAAGAGAAAGCACGCAAAAGCCTTTTTTGCCGGCAATGCCGGTCACGATCTCTTTTGTTTCAAAGGGCACCGTCCCGTTTCCGGGGACGATCATCGTGCCGGGGGCTTCCGGGTCGTTTGTATTGCGCACATTGATCGGGATGCCCGCAAAGCGCACGGGGAAAATCGCATCCTCATGCAGCACGGTCGCTCCCATATAGGAAAGCTCGCGCAGCTCCTGATAGGTAATGGTGCGAATCACGCGCGGATTTTCCACCACGCGCGGATCCGCCATCAGAAAGCCGCTGACATCCGTCCAGTTTTCATAAAGATCCGCCTTTGCGGCGCGTGCCACGATGGAGCCTGTCACATCGCTTCCCCCGCGGGAAAAGGTTTTTATGGTATCATTGGGCATAGAGCCGTAAAAGCCGGGAATTACAGCATAGCGATGGCGCGCAAGAATTGCGGAAAGCGCCTCATTGGTACGCTCCGCATCAAAGGAGCCGTCCTCGCAAAAGCAAATCACGCGCGCGGCATCGATAAAATGAAAGCCGAGATATTTCGAAAGGATCTTTGCGCTGAGATATTCGCCGCGGCTCGCCGCAAAATCGCGCCCGACATGACACAAAAATCCGGTTTCAATCACCGAGAATTCCTCCTCCAGGGAAAGATCGATGCCGAGCGCCCGAATAATCTGACGATAGCGGTCACGAATGACGGAAAACAGCGATTCAATTTCCTCTCCGCGCACGGCTCGGTCGTAACACTCATAAAGCATATCCGTAATTTTTATATCCTCCGCAAACCGCTTTCCCGGCGCGGAAGCAACAACATATCGGCGCGCGGGATCCTGCTTGACGATCTTTGCCACCTTTTGAAACTGTGCGGCATCCGCAAGCGAGCTCCCGCCGAATTTAACCACCTTGATTTCCACTCTGATTCTCCTTGTTCTTAAAACCCTGTTTGATTCATTTCAATATATGATATGATTATACGGGCTTTTTCGCGCTTTGTCAAGGTAAAGCGGCAGTCTTTTTTCCCCTTGCAAGCAAAGAAAAATCAAAAAATACTTGACATTTTGCACGCGCCGTGCTATAATCTGTAAAGAAATTTGCTTTACAGGCAAAAAACGAGGGAGGAAGCTCCCATGCACGAAAAGGATCTGCGCCTTTCTCTTCTGTTTGATTGTTACAGCGAGCTGCTCCGTCCGCAGCAGCGCCGCATGTTTGACCTTTATTACAATGAAGACCTTTCCCTTTCCGAAATAGCGGAGCAATGCGGCATCACGCGCCAGGGCGTGCGGGATCTCTGTAAGCGCGCAGAGGAAGAGCTGCGCGGCTATGAGGATGCTTTGCATCTCTCAAAGCGCTTTTCGGCACTCTCGGAGCAAACCGGGCAGATGCGGCAGATTCTCTCAAAGCTGCGCGCAGATGCGGCAAAAGGGGACGAAAACGACATCCTTTCTGCCGCAGAGCAAATGGAAGGCGCCCTGCAAAAAATCGAAGAACTGCTTTAAGAAGAGCTTCTTTACTGTGCCGCAAAGGAGGTGTGCGCCGTGATATTTTCGGGCTTGACCGATAAAATGAATCAAGCGCTGCGCTCTTTCAGAAACAAAGGAAAGCTGACGGAGGCGGATGTCAAGGCCGGCATGCGCGAAGTCAAGCTTGCGCTGCTGGAGGCCGATGTCAACTTCAAGGTCGTGAAAGATTTTGTCAAGGCGGTCGAAGCGCGCGCCGTCGGCGCCGAGGTGATGGAAAGCCTCGTTCCCTCACAGCAGATTATCAAAATCGTCAACGAGGAATTGACTGCCCTTATGGGCGGCAGCTGCGAGCGGCTGAATTTTTCGAATCGCCCGCCGAGCATTATCATGATGGTCGGCTTGCAGGGCAGCGGCAAAACAACGCATTGCGCAAAGCTTGCAAAGCTGCTCAAATCGCAGGGGAAGCGGCCGCTTTTGGTCGCATGCGATGTATACCGCCCCGCCGCGGTCAAACAGCTGCAGGTCGTCGGGGCACAGATCGATGTGCCGGTGTTCGCAATGGATGGCTGCACAGACCCCGTGAAAATTGCAAGCGAGGGCATTGAGCATGCAAAAAAACACGGGCACGACGTTGTGTTTTTGGATACCGCCGGACGGCTTCATATTGATGAAGCACTCATGCAGGAACTGAAAACGATCAAGCAAACCGTGCAGCCGCAGGAAATTTTGCTTGTGGTTGACGCTATGACCGGTCAGGATGCCGTCAATGTTGCGTCCTCCTTCAATGAGCTTTTGGATATTACCGGCGTTGTGATGACAAAGCTGGACGGCGATACGCGCGGCGGCGCGGCGCTCTCCATTCGCCATGTAACGGGAAAGCCGATCAAATTCATCGGCACGGGTGAAAAGCTTGATGCCATCGAGCCCTTTTATCCGGACCGCATGGCATCCCGCATTCTCGGCATGGGCGACGTGCTCTCCCTGATTGAAAAAGCGGAAGCGGCTTTTGATGAAAAAAAAGCCAGGGAGCTTGAGGAAAAGCTGCGGCGCTCCGAATTCACCCTGAATGATTTTTTGGAACAATTCCGCCAGGTAAAAGGCATGGGCAATCTTGACCAGATGATTTCCATGCTGCCCGGCATCAATAAAGCAAAGCTGAAAGATGTTTCCATTGACGAGCGCCAGCTTGCCCGCACGGAGGCGATTATGCTCTCCATGACGGAGCAGGAGCGCGAGCATCCCGAAATCATCTCCGCATCGCGCAGGCGGCGCATTGCCGCAGGCTGCGGACAAAAGGTTGAGGATGTGAACCGCCTGCTCAAGCAATATGAGCAGACGCGCCAAATGATGAAGCAATTTTCCGGCAAAAAAGGCTTTGGAAAAAAAGGCAAATTCCGTTTTCCCGCTATGTGACCCTGTTAACCCAAATAATACTATAAAACAATTTTGGAGGAAAAAACAATGGCAGTAAAAATGAGACTGAAAAGAGTGGGCGCAAAGAAGCAGCCCTCCTACCGCGTGGTAATCGCCGATTCCCGTTCTCCCAGAGACGGCCGCTTCATCGAGCAGATCGGCTTTTACAATCCCCTTTCCAACCCCGTCGATATCCGTATCGACGCTGAAAAGGCACAGAAATGGCTTGCCTGCGGCGCACAGCCGACCGAGACGGTGAAAAGCCTTCTGAAAAAAACCGAGATTCTGAAATAATCGGAGAAGAAACACATGGTTGATTTGAGAAAAGTATTGACGGATATGGCTGCCGCCATTGTCGATCACCCCGAGCAGGTCAGCGTTACCGAAACGGAAGAAAACGGCGAAGTGCTGCTGCAACTCACCGTGGCTCCGCAGGATATGGGCAAGGTCATCGGCAAGCATGGCAAAATTGCCAAGGCGCTGCGCACGGTGATGAAAGCCGCCGCAACCTCGGTTGACCGTCGCGTCGTTGTAAAAATCACGGAATAAAGCAAACAACCAACAGGCAAATGCCGCAAAGGGCTGTCAAACATTTTGTTTCGACAGCCCTTTTTTATTTTCGGATCAAAGCGTTTTGTAAATTTTAACAGGGATAGATGCGCGTCATGTTCACATAATAGAATCGAAATCCGAAAGGATTTCACAACCGTACCGAAGCGGCGCACCGCGCTGCGGCGGTGCGTTAAAATAGATGCGGAATTTCCGCGCACAAGGAGAATGAACATGTCCAGAAGTAAGAAGTCTTTGGTTCCTGAAGCAAAGGAAGCACTGAACAAGTACAAGATGGAAGCTGCAAACGAAGTCGGCGTGAACCTCAAGCAGGGCTACAACGGCGATCTCACCGCAAAGCAGGCAGGCTCTGTCGGCGGCCAGATGGTGCGCAAGATGATCGAGAATGCCGAAAATGCAATGAAAAACAGATAACAGCGCAGCATGTTACTCGGCGCGGAGCGTTCGGACAAAGTCCGGGCGCTTTGCGCTTTTATCGGCATAGCGCCGCAAAGCCGCTGCGCACCGTGAGGCGTCCTGCAGCAATGCTCGCCGGCATACCGAGCGGAACGGAACGATTCTCTTTGATATGCCCGATCAGCGGGCATATATAAACCGCAGAACGGGTTCCGTCAAAAAAGCGACGCAGAAATTTTATTTCGTCCTCTTGCCGCGCCAAGGACAAATTGCCGAATATCACCGCCTGCGCCGCCTCAAATACGCCGCAATGCCAAAGCTGAGTCAGCATCCGATCCAAACGGTATTCAGGCTCTCCAACCTCCTCCAAAAGTAAAATCGCACCGCTTAAATCCGGGAAAAAACGCGTGCCGCAAAGGCTTGTAAAAACACTGAGATTGCCGCCGAGCAATCTTCCGATGCGCACCCCTTGCGCAGGATAGACCGCCTGCAGCGGCAGGCGCACCTCCGGCTTTGCAAAGCAATCAACGAAAGCCGAAAGCGCCTCGGGCGGCGGCACGGCGGCAAAATCCGTGGCGGCCATGAGCCCGTGCACACCGCACCCGCCGCAGGCGGAAAACAAAAATGCATGCAGCGCCGTGATATCGGAATAGCCGCACAAAACGGCACGCGCCCTTTGCAGCAAAGCTTTGTCAAGATACGGCAAAAGCCGCGCCGCACCGTAGCCGCCGCGGCAGCACAAAACGATATCATATGCGCCGCAGCACAAAAAACGGGTAAGCTCCGCGGCGCGCACTTGGTCATCCACCCGCGAAAAGCGGCGCGGCAAAAAGCAGGAAGCGCCGAGCGTGCAAACGGCGCCTGCCCTTTGCAAAAAGGCGGCAGCATTTTGCACATCAGCCGCGCGGGGTACAAAGGCAGGCGCCGTTAAGGCGACTTGATAAGGCAATAAAGCAGGCGGCATGCAGGTGTCTTGACCCCCTTGCATGAAAAATCAGGTTTCGTCGGATTGATTTGATTCTTCCGCAGGGGCGGCAGGCTGCGCTGCATCGCCCAACATTGCTTTTTCACTGTCCGTCAGCTCAATTCCGAATCTTGCAAAGAGCTCGGCATTGGAATTCTGCTGATTTTCATAATATTCAATCTCGGTATAATCATCTTCGGGCTGCACGGGAATTTCCTGCGTTTCTTCCAGCTCGGGAAAGAGCTGCTGCGCCGATGCATCGGGATCCCGCCGCAGCTTTTCCAGCACCCTTGAATTCTCCGACTGTGCCGCTAAATCTTCCTCAAGCAGCGTCTGCAGCGGGGCATCGTCCTCCTGCGCGATCATAGAAAGCACACGGGAAAGATCCGGCACGCCGTCTTTGACGGGAACGGTTTGTATTTCCGCCGTCGGCGTGGGGGCTGTCGGCTCTTCGTCAGGCTGCGTTTGCCCGTTCGCGGCGGAAGCGGCTGCAGCATCCGCAGCGGCTCCGACACGCTGCTTTGTTTCCGCCCGCTGCAGCGGCAGCTCACGGATACGGTCGCAATTATCGATCAGATGTTTGCACAGTGCCGCAAGCAAGGCAAATACCGCAGCCGCGCCGAGAATCCACAACAGAAGATACGGCGGAAAGCGCACAATGCCAAAGCGCTGCCCGAGCGGCTGATACATAAAGAACAGCAGAAAAATCTCCGCGATCACCGCAACCGTCGCCACCTGAATGCCGTTGATTTTGAAACCGGGGCGCAGGTCGCGCCGCTCCTGCTTGACAATAAACAGGAAAATCAGCTGCTGCACCGACCAATATAAAAACGAGGCACTGAGCAGCTGGGCAGGCAAAAGCGCGGGGTAAAACAGCTTAAGCCCCGCAAGCAAAGCCGCGCTGCATGCCGTCCAGACCAGGGCATAAAGCAGCGAGGAAAGCATAATATTCTTCGGCTGCTGCAGCCGTCTTTGCGTTTGCGCCGGAATACGTAAAATGGAAGCGTCCGCCGTTTCAAAACAGATGATCATCACGGCAAGAAAATCCAGCAAAAGACCGGAGAAAGCAATTTGCACCGCATCCATGACCACAGAGCCGCTTAGAATACCAAACAGCACCATCGCAAGCCTTGCCAAGGAGGACGGAATCAAATAATAGAGTACATGCAAAAGATTTTGCTCAATGGAGCGCGCCGCCGTCAGCGCCTCCATCAGCGCTGCAAAGCCGCCGTTTCCGTTTTCATCCGCTTCGGACAAAATAACATCCGCGCGATCCTTCAGAACCTCACAGCCAATGCGCGAAGCGGATTCCGCAATCCCCCCGGGGGTGATTTCACTTTCCACGGGAATAATATGATTTTTGGCGCGGTCGGACAGAGTTACATTCTGCGCAAAGGAAACGTCCGCAGCCTCCATGGGCGCGAGATCCTCCATGGTTTTCCCGAGATATCCGACCGTCTCACCCTGTCGTTGCAGATCACGGATCACCGCGCAGCGCTGCCCGGGCGCAAGATCGGTATAAACGCGCAAATTTCCGGCGTCCATAAAGTTCATGGCTGGATCGTTTTCGGCATATTGTCTGCCGGTGATGCATTGCTCTGCACCTTCCGCAATTCCTATCTTCTGTGCAAAAGCGATGCTGTCGTCTTCGTTTTCATCAAAGAGAACAACCTTGATATTCTCGCGTTTGCAGCGGCTTATGAGCTGCCCGACATCGGCAAGCAGCGGAACGCGGAACGCCAAAAATCCTTCAAATACCATATCGGACTGATACATCGGCGCATATTCCGCGCGCGCCGTCTGCACATCGTTTGTCGCAATGGCTACAACAGTATACGCCTGCGCGGAAAGAGTATGACAGCTTTCCCGCAGCTTTGCCATGCGCCTTTCCGAAAGCTCCGTCGCCCCTTCCCCGTCGCGGTAATAGCGGCAGCGGGAAAGGATCTGCTCGGGCCTGCCCCGCACAACTGCGGTAAACCCGGTGCTGCTCCCGCGCACAAGCGCCATATCAAACAGGCTGATATCTCCGTCGGCACGCACATACTGCACCAGGGGAAACCGACGGTCAAGATCAATATTATAAAGCCCGAGGCTGCGCGCCGCAGAAAGGATTGCAAGCGCCTCCTGCCCAAGGGCTGCGCTTTGACCGCCGCTTGTCACACGCTCCATGCCGTAGCAGCCCGTAGACACAACGCCCAGCCGAATCACGCGCTCAAGCGTTGAGCGATACCGCGTATCGGCAACGCGGTAAAGTCTGCTCGGCGTACAGACATAATCAATCGTCTGCACCCGCGTTGTGAGGACGCCGCGGCGCGGGATGATCACCGTCGTCAGCCTTTTCAAGCGATCAATTGCGCCGGGGCACCTGATCATTGCGCCCGTGTTGATATCTCTGTGTTTTTTGATCGTCGAATAAACGCCGCAGGCGACCACCACCGTACAAAATGCGGAAAACATTTCGCCCATGCAGCTCACCGCATAGGTCATTGCGTTGAGAAAAGAGGAAAACAGCGCTTCCCCGCTGCGCGCCAGCGCAAGCTGGAGCACCACCAGCAAAAACACAACGACGATCAGGCTCAGCGAAAGATTCTTTCCGTATTTGCGGAACATCCGCTCGTGCGGCATTGCCGCACGCGGTACGGTAACATCCGTTTTTCCCGCCGTGCGGCACACCATGCAGCGCGCCCCGGTTGCCGTAACCGCCGCCGCGCAGCTGCCCTGCATAACGACGCTCTCGCCGTAGAGCATATTTGCCGCGGAATACGGTGTCCCTGTCGGCTGCTGCCGCAGCGTCAGATCCGCCATTTTATGTACTGCGGTTCTGTCCTCCCCGTCACAAAACACGCTGCTCTCATCTACGCAAAGCCCGTCGCTTTGCACCAGGCGGCAATCCGCAGGAACCAAATCCCCCTGCCCAAGATAAATAATATCTCCGGGGACAAGGCGCGCAGGCTCCGTCAAAAAAAGCTTGCCCTGCCGCACGACATGCGTCAAAGAAAGCGTATCGCGCTCCATATTTTCCAGCACCCGCTCCGAGCGGAACAACACAAGCACCACAATCAGCATATGCACAAGGACGATCATCGCCAGCATAAGCGAATTGGAATCGGCACCGAATGCATATCCGATCAGCGCGGTAATAAGCAGTAAAATTGCCGTGAAATCCAGCAGAATATGACGCAGGCTGCGATAAAAAGCAACACGGGAGATCGGATGCAGACGATTTTTGCCGTATTTGGCAAGCCGTTTCTGCGCCTCTTTATGGGAAAGCCCACCCGATGCATCCGTGCGCAGACGGTTAAGCGTCTGCGCAATGCTTTGCGTATACCAGGATCCCTTCAAAATGCAAGTCCATTCCTTTCCACAGTCTGATAGTCCGATGCGCGCTCAGGCGTTTGTTTCGCTTTCCTCCGCGCCATCCCCGAAGACCAAATGCTCCGCTCCGGTTTCATCCTTTTTCACGATGAGATAGATGGTGCGAATGCCGTTTTGATACTGCGCAATGATGCGCTTTGCAATCTCATCCTCCACATGCGTCTGCAGATAGCGGCGCAAATTACGCGCGCCGTATTTGACGCTGAAGGAAGCATGCGCAAGATACCGCAGCACCGCATCGGTGTAAAGAAGCGTGATATCCTTATCCAAAAGATTCTCCACAAGCTGCGAAAGCATGATGCGGCAGATAGAAACAAAATCTTCCTCATCGAGATGGCGGAAGGTGATGATCTCATCCACACGATTGATAAATTCCGGCCGCAAAAATCCGAGCAGCGCCTTTTCCGTGCTTTCTTTTTGCAACGCGGAATAGGTTGCGCCGAATCCCGCGGTTTTCGCGCCGTTGTGCGCGCCGGCATTCGTCGTCATCACGATCACGGCGTTTTCAAAGCTGACCTCGCGGCCGTGCGCATCGGTAAGGCGGCCGGCATCCAAAATCTGCAAGAGAATATTGAGAACATCCGGATGCGCCTTTTCGATTTCATCAAACAGAATAACGGAATACGGCTTGCGGCGGATTTTTTCCGTCAGCTGCCCCGCCTCGTCATAGCCGACATAGCCGGGAGGCGAGCCGATGAGCTTGGAAACGGAATGCTTTTCCATAAACTCGGACATATCAAGCCGAATCAGCGCTTCAGGGCTTTGGAACAGCTCATTTGCAAGCTGCCGCACAAGCTCCGTTTTTCCGACCCCGGTCGGTCCTGCAAAAATAAAGGAAACGGGCTTGCGGACATATGACACACCCGTGCGGTTGCGCTTGATTGCGCGAACGACTGCATCCACCGCCTCGTCCTGACCGACAATGTGCTCCTTTAAGCGCAGCATCAGGCGGTCGAGCCTCTCAAATTCATTTTCCGTGATACTGCTTGCGGGAATTCCCGTCCATACCTCGATCACATGAGCGAGATCCTCCACGCCAAGGGTAATCTCTTCGCGCTTTTTCTCCAGCTCTTCAATGCGCAGAGTATGCTGCATTTCGCTGCTCTTATGCTCGGCAAGCTGCTGATAGACCTGCTGCGGCGGTGCCTGTTCGTTTTTAATCTGTTCCTGCAGCACAGCCATTTCCGAGCGAATCAGCTCTCTTTGTGCCTGCACATCCTCAATTTCGCGGATCAGCGGAGAATGCAGCGCCACATAGGCACAAGCCTCATCCAAAAGGTCAATCGCCTTATCCGGCAGAAAACGATCCTGAATATACCGCTCCGCCATAACCACGGCACGGCGGGCAATATCATCCGGAATGCGGATCCCGTGAAATTGCTCATAGTAGCCCTTGATGCCCTTCAGAATCTCAACACTGTCCCCGACGGACGGCTCCTCCACCAAAATCGGCTGAAAGCGGCGCTCCAGGGCAGAGTCCTTCTCGATATATTTACGGTATTCCGCAAGCGTGGTCGCGCCGATGACCTGGATTTCCCCGCGGGAGAGAGCGGGCTTTAAGATATTGGCGGCATTCATGCTGCCCTCGGCATCGCCCGCGCTTGCAATATTATGCACCTCATCGATGACAAGAATTACATTGCCCTGCGCCTTGACCTCATCAATCAATCCCTTCATGCGGCTTTCAAACTGCCCGCGGAACTGCGTCCCGGCGACGATTGCCGTCAGATCGACAAGCTGGATTTCCTTGCCGCGCAGTTTCCCGGGGACGCTGCCGTTTGCAATTTCAATGGCAAGCGCCTCCGCAATCGCCGTTTTGCCGACGCCCGGCTCTCCGATAAGGCAGGGGTTGTTTTTTTGGCGGCGGCACAAAATCTGCATCATACGCGCAAGCTCGCGTTCTCTGCCGACGATACGGTCCAGCTTTCCCTCTTTGGCTTTCTGCGTCAAATCCAGGCAATATGCGCTGAGATATTTGCGCTTGGCACGCCCTTTTCCCTGCGGTTCCTCCTGCTGCTTTGCCGCATCGCCGCGATCGGCGCCGGGGGCATTTTCCGGGCGATTTGCAAAGCTGCCGAAAAGTTTTCCGAAATCAATCGCAGGGGCGCGGCTGTCGCCGTTTTCCGCATCATCCTCGGCATCGCCCTGCGGCGTCTGCTCCGGAACCTGCCCGTTTTCACCGATCAGCCCCATCACCTCATCGTCAAGCTGCTCCAAGGATTCGTCGTCGATCCCCATTTTTTTGAGAATATCATCCACCTGCTTGATACCGAGCTCTTTTGCGCAGCTCAGGCAGATTCCCTCATTGATTGTTTTATCGCCCTCGATCCGTGTCACATAGACAACGGCAAAGCGTTTATGGCATCGTGAGCAAAGTTCCATAGTTTCAAAGTTCCTTTCCGTGAAAAATGCGATTGCGGTTCACCCGAGTAAAAAGGTGAAGAAGTTATATTCCGTCAGTGCGCGGAAAATTTTTGTCTTGGCGCCAAGGTCCGCCGGAAAAACCGATGCAAAATTTGCACTGAGATACGGTAAAAACATAGAAAATACACAGCTGAGCACCCAACAGACAAGCACGCCGCCGACCGCGCCGCCGAAAAGTCCGAGCAGGTGATCCGCCTGGCGCAGCACCGGCAAATGCAAAAGACCGCCGATCAGACGGAACAAAAGCCCGAAGAGAAGCGACGCCGCCAAAAACAGCAGTAAAAAGGCGACTGCATACGAAAGCTTTTCGGAAATCGGGTCGGCGACCGCCCGCGCAACCGCCGCGCCGACATCCCCGAAATGATCAGCCAAAAGCTGTGCCGTTTTTTCCTGAATTTGCGTCAGAGTTGCGGAAAAGGTGCGCAAAAAGTCGGTCAGAATATCCGGCTTTTCCTCCAAAACCTGTTCAACCGGCGCGCCGCCCGTTGCCCGTGTCAGGGCATCGGAAACAATTTTCTGCACACGCGGGCTGAAAAAAACGCGGTTGAGATAATCACCGAAGCGCCTGCAAAAGATCATTGCGGTGCCGAAGGAGCACACGGCGCAAAGAATGCCCCGAATGCTGCGAAATAAGCCGCGCCGTGCACCGACGACCGCAAAAATCAGAATGAGTGCAACCAGTATTCCGTCCAGTAAAAAACCCATACAGACCTCCTTATTCAGCCGTGCCGAAGAACAGAGCATCAATATCGATCAGCTCCGTCTTTTCCGGGAAACAGAGCAGCAGCTGCTTTTCATCCACTGTCAGAATTCCCGTTCCGTTTACCGTTGCATCCCGATAGAGCACCTCCGTGCCGCGCAGCGAAATGCGAACGATCTGCCGCTCCAGCAATAAATACAGCGCATCGTTTGTAAAAGTATAGTCGGTAATCTCGCCGAGAATGCTTCCGTCAAACAATATTTTTCCCTCTTTGTCGAAAACAAGAACGGTATGCTCGCTGCCGACGACATTGCGGTTGACGGCATAAAAAGAATATTCACCGCAAAGCCCTGCCTTAACGGGAATCGCGCCGTCAAAGGAAACAAAGGCAGCCTGTGTGCCGTCCTTGGAAAAATAGCGCAGGCCGTCATCGCACAAAGCGGTAAATGTTCCGTCGGCGCGATAGCTCAGGGAAAGCACCATTACATCGTCAAGAGATATTTCCGCAAGCTTTTCCTCTTCGCCCAGCCGGCAAACCAAAATCTGCGATTGCAGCGTGCCACTTTGATCCGTTGCGCAGGCGGCAATCAGGAAATTCTGATTGTTGTCGCAAATTGCCGTATCCATTACAAATTTATCCGGTGAAAACCATTGATAAAGCGGGGAAAAATCGCTGCCGTAAATTGTGACGCTCGAGCGATATTCCTTGGTTTTGGAAACGATTGCATATATGCCGCTTCTGTTCATGCTTGCCGAAGAAATCTCATAGTCAAGCGTTTCCTCATGCAGCTTTGAGAGAGAATTATAAATGCGGTAGGTCGGCCCGCCTGTGTTATAGCAAAGAATAAACTGGTCACTTGCAAGCAGATTCGGATTGGAAAAATGCTGCGTAACGCTTAAAATATTGTCGCCGCTGAGGTCATAGATCTGCAGCGAATCGCTGTCCGCAACGGCGATGGAGCCCTTATAGATAACCGTGCTGCTGATGGAGGAGGAATCATATTTGATAATGCTTTCATCGGTGCGCTGCGGGTTGCGTGTATCAATATACCGCAAAAAGAAGCGGAAATTCTCTATGGTTATGCTTTCCCGATAAAAGGTGAACATAAACAAGACAAAAACGACCAGGCAAAGAACGCCGACATATTTTGCAACACGGAAACGATTACTGATGCGCAGATAAAACCGATTGATCGGGCGCTGCGGCTTTTGCGGCTGCTGCGGCGGTGTCGCTTGCCCTGCATCTGTTTGCAGCGGTGTTTGTTTTGTCTGTTTTTTTCGCAAAGGCATACAAGGCGCCCCCTTTCATTCCTGCAGACTGCGATACCGCACTTCTTCCAAATAGAGTCCCTGCGGCGGCGCCGTCATACCGGCTGCCGCGCGGTTTCTTTGCTCCACAATTTCACAAACGGAATCGGCAGGCCGTTTTCCCGCACCGATTTCAAAAAGCGTTCCCGCCAAAATGCGCACCATGTTATAAAGAAAGCCGTCGGCGGTAACGCGCAGGCGGAGCAGCCCGTCCGTTTCCGTAACATCAAAGGAAAAAACAGTGCGCACGGTATCTTCTTTGTCGCACGCACCCGCGGCAAAAGAGCGAAAATCCCGCCTGCCGCACAGCGCCTTTGCCGCAAACTGCATTTTTGCAACATCCAGCGGCGTGCGCACATGCCAGCAAAGCCCCTGCAAAAAAACATGCGGCACCGGGCGGTTCCAAATCAGATACAGATATGTTTTGCTCTTAACATCATAGCGCACATGAAACTCGGGCGCTACCTGGGTGCACCACCGAACTGCGATATCCTGCGGCAGATGCGCATTGAGCGCCTGCGGCAAAGCCGGCGCCGCAAAGCGCGGCACATCGCCCGCATCTTCAAAGCTCAGGCGAAAATCAAGCGCGTGCACGCCCGCGTCCGTACGGCTGCAGCCCTTGACGGGCAGGCGTTTTCCATATAAAACTTCAATGGCGTCCTGCACCTTTTCCTGCACGGAGACGCCGTTTTTCTGCACCTGAAATCCGCAATAAGCGGTGCCGCGATATTGCAGCGAGAGCAAATACTTTGTCATAACCCAAAACTCCGAAGCAAAATCAAGCCGCCGCAGAACAAAAGCATGGCACAAAGGAAGAAAACATCAGCCGCATGCATGCGGAGCGACCGCATTTTTGTGCGCCCTTCTCCGCCGCGATAGCAGCGGCACTCCATTGCAACGGCAAGCTCGTCTGCACGGTAAATCGCACTGATAAACAGCGGCACCAAAATCGGAATCAGGGCTTTAATACGGCGCAAAAGGTTGCCGCTTTCAAAATCGGCACCGCGGGACTTCTGTGCGTTCATAATCTTATCCGTTTCCTCTGTCAAAAGCGGAATAAAGCGCAGGGCAATGGTCATCATCATTGCAAATTCATGCACGGGAAGATGCAGCTTTTTCAGCGGGGCCAAAAGCGCCTCGATTCCGTCGGTCAGAAGAATGGGGGAGGTGGTATAGGTCAGCAAAACGCCGGACCCGATTACAAGCGTGAGAATCCGAATCAGCATAAAGATGGCATATTCGATTCCCTCGCGATAAATTTTGATAAATCTCCAGGAAAACAGCAGCGTTTGTCCGCTCGTCCAAAACACATTGATCGCCGCCGTAAAGAGGATGATCACGATCAGCGGCTTCATGCCCCGCAAAATCACGCGAAACGGCAGGCGGCTGAGCACGATCAGCGCCGCGGAAAAAATCAGGAGCGCCGCATAGCCGAAATATCCTTTTGCCAAAAAAACCGCAACGATAAAGCACAGCTCTGCGATAATTTTCGTGCGCGGATCAAGACGGTGCAAAAGCGAATTGCCGGGGAAATACTGCCCCAGAGTGATATCTTTAAGCATGCGCACCTGCCTTTCCGAACACGCGCAGGATCTCCTGCGCGGCTTCCTTTGGGGTATAAAGATCGGTGCGCACCGGAATCCCCTTTTCGGCAAGGGCAATCAAAAGCTGTGTCGCCTGCGGCAGCTGCATCCCCATTGCGGCAAGGCGCGCTCGGTCCCCGAAAATTTCTTCCTTGGTACCGCTTGCCGCCACGGTGCCGCTTTGCAAAACGATCAGCCGCTTTGCATAGGCAGCCATATCCTCCATGGAATGGCTGATCATAATCACGGTTTTTCCCGTTGTTTCCTGATATGCTTCGATTCCGCCGAGGATTTCGGCTCTGCCGCGCGGGTCAAGCCCAGCCGCTGGCTCGTCCAAAATCAGAATTTCCGGATCCATTGCCATCACCCCCGCAATCGCGACCCGACGCTTTTGCCCGCCGGAAAGCTCAAAGGGCGAGCGCTGCATAAATTCCGGCGCAATGCCGGCAAATTCAGCCGCCTGCGTCACCTTCTGCCGCACCGCGTCTGCCGAGAGCCCCATATTCATCGGGCCGAAGGCAATATCTTTATATACCGTTTCTTCAAAAAGCTGATATTCCGGATATTGAAACACAATTCCGACGCGAAAACGCACGGAGCGCATTTTTTTCGGCTCTTTCCAGATATCCGCCCCGTCCAGCAGCACTGTGCCGCTGTCCGGCCGCAAAAGCCCATTGAACATTTGTGCAAGCGTTGATTTGCCGGAGCCCGTCTGCCCGATAATGCCGACCAGCTCCGCCGGGGAAAACGCACAGCTGATCTGCCGCAGCGCCTCTTTTTCAAAAGGCGTGCCTTTGGAATAGGCAAAGCTGACCTGTGCGAGTGAAAGTGTTGCCATGTGTTATCCTTTCTGATGCTGCCCCTGCCAAAGCGCTTCCAGCGCAGCGGCTGCCTCCGAACAGCTTAAAATATCGGGCGAGACGGCAATGCCGCCCTCATGCAGCATATGCACGATATCCGAAATCTGCGGAATATCGAGTCCCGCCCGGCGCAGCTCCTCGCGGCGGACGAAGACCTGCTGCGGCTTTCCGTCGGCAATGATCTGCCCGTCCGATAAAACAACAACGCGGTCGGCAAGCGCCGCTTCATCCATATAATGCGTGATGTGAATGATGGTGATGCCGAGCTCACGGTTGAGCCTGCGGATCGTGCTCAGCACCTCCGCGCGCCCGATCGGGTCCAGCATTGCCGTAGCTTCGTCCAAAACAATGCAGTCCGGCTGCATAGCCAAAATGCCCGCAATCGCAACGCGCTGTTTCTGCCCGCCTGAGAGCAGATGCGGCGCATGCAGACGATACTCGGTCATATCCACCGCGCGCAGTGCGTCATCGACCCTGCGTGAAATTTCTTCCGGCGCCACGCCAAGATTTTCCGGCCCAAAGGCGACATCCTCCTCCACCACGGTTGCAACCAGCTGATTGTCCGGGTTTTGAAACACCATGCCGATATTACGGCGCACCGCGTAAATTTCATCGTCGCTGAGCGGGTGCGAGGTCACATCAAAGCCGTTTATCACAAGTTTGCCGCTGCTCGGCAATAAAATCAGATTCAAAAGCTTTGCCAGCGTTGATTTACCGGAGCCGTTGTGCCCGATCAGGCAGACAAAGCTGCCCCGCTCAATCGTGAGACTGACATCATTTAACACCGGATACCCCGCCGCCTTTTCATCTGGATAGGAAAAGCTGAGGTGCTCGGCGCGAATCAGCGGTTCTCTCCGCCTCGTTTGATTATCCATTCTTGCCTCCCCCGGCGCTCCAACGCGCTACGGAACCGCACGGCAAAATGCCGCCCGTTTGTGTCACGGGCAGACCGATCTCATCGGCAAATACCTCCCCGCCGCGCCCGCGCATCACCAGCTGCATAAGATATGCCGTGGTGGAAGCGGAAAGCCCGGTGGTATAGGAATTGAGCACAAAAAACAACGCGTCGTCGCTCAGCAGCGAGGCCGCCAGCCTGACAAGCTCGTGAATGCCGCTTTCCAGCTTCCAGACCTCGCCGCTCGGGCCTCTGCCGTAGGAGGGAGGATCCATAATAATTCCGTCATACACATTGCCGCGGCGAATCTCGCGCTCAATGAATTTTTTGCAGTCGTCAACAATCCAGCGAATCGGTCTGTCCGTCAATCCGCTCAGCGCCGCATTTTCTCTTGCCTGCGCCACCATACCCCTGGATGCATCCACATGCACCACACTTGCTCCCGCCTGCGCCGCAGCGACCGTTGCGCCGCCCGTATAGGCGAAAAGGTTCAGCACGCGTACCGGGCGAGCGGCATTGCGAATTATTTCGGAAAACCAATCCCAATTCACAGCCTGCTCCGGAAAAAGCCCTGTGTGCTTAAAGCCGGTGGGGCGAATGCGGAAGGTCAGATCGCGATAGTGAATCGTCCATTCCTGCGGCAGGGAGTGCACCTGCCAGCTTCCGCCGCCGCTTGCAGAGCGATGATATACGGCATCGGCGCTTTTCCAAGCCGGATGCGCCTTGGCATCGTTCCAGACAACCTGCGGGTCCGGGCGCTGCAGAATATAGTCCGCCCAACGCTCCAGGCGCATTCCGTCGGAGCAATCAAGCAGCTCATAGTCTTTCCATGCACTTGAATAAATCATTCCGTTTTTCCTTATCCGTTTTGTCCATCAGTCATCGCTCGGCGCATCCGGCTCGGCGGCAGTGTCAAACAGGGTCGCGCGGGACGCCTGAGCCGCATGATAGGGGATTCCGAGATGCTCATAGGCAAGGCGCGTCGCAATGCGCCCGCGCGGGGTGCGGCTGAGGAATCCGAGCTGCATCAGATACGGCTCATACACATCCTCCAATGTGACCGCCTCTTCCCCGATGGTGGCGCTCAGCGTTTCAAGGCCGACGGGGCCGCCGTCATAAAAGTTGATGATCGTGCGCAGCATTTTGCGGTCGGTCTCATCCAGCCCAAGCTCATCGATTTCAAGAGAAGCCAGCGCAAAATCCGCAATCTCGCCCGTCACCGTCCCGCTTCCCTTTACCTGCGCAAAATCGCGCACTCTGCGCAAAAGGCGGTTTGCAATGCGCGGCGTCCCACGGGAGCGGCGGGCAATGGAAGCGGCGCCTGCATCATCGATCGGAATCTGCAAAATTCCGGCAGAGCGCTTGACAATGGTGCAAAGCTCTCCCGGCGTATAAAGCTCAAGGCGCAGCAGCACGCCGAAGCGATCGCGCAGAGGCGTTGTCAACTGCCCGGCGCGCGTGGTTGCGCCGATGAGCGTAAATTTCGCAAGCGGCAGGCGAATGGATCTTGCCGCGGGCCCTTTGCCGATAATGATGTCCAGCGTATAATCCTCCATAGCGGGATACAATATCTCTTCCACCATGCGCGGCAGGCGATGAATCTCATCAATAAACAAGACGTCATTTTCGGAAAGATTGGTTAGCAGCGCCGCAAGGTCGCCCTGCTTTTCAATGGCAGGGCCGGAGGTAATGCGGATATTGACTCCCATTTCGTTTGCAATGATGTTGGAAAGCGTTGTTTTACCGAGCCCCGGCGGGCCGTACAGCAAAACATGGTCAAGCTGCTCTCCGCGCGCGCGGGCTGCATCAATATAAATTTTCAGATTTTCCTTGGCCTTTTCCTGCCCGATATATTCCTCCAGAGTCTGCGGCCGCAGCCCGACATCTACCTTAACGTCCTCCTGCCGCATTCCACCCGAAACGATGCGGCTTTCAAAATCCATTTCATCGGATTCATAGGCAGGGCTTTCGCGATCAAAATACTCCATGTTCTCCTCCGATTATCCTTTTGCAAGCTGTTTGAGCGCCGCCGTGATCAGCTCCTCCAAAGAAAGCGCGCCGCTCACGCGCCGCAGCGCCGCCACCGCTTCCGCCCGACTGTATCCGAGCACCAAAAGTGCGTTGGTCGCTTCCTGCATCACAGAGTCTGTCTGCTCCGATGCAAAATTATCGCCCTGCGCCGCGGGCGCGCCCTTCAGCTTCAGCTTATCCTTCAGCTCCAGCACGATTCTTGCAGCCGTTTTTCCGCCGATATTCTGCGCCTTTGCAATCGCCTTGACATCCTCGCTTGCGATAATTGCGGCAAGCTTATCCGGAGAATACAGGCTGAGCACGGAGATTGCCGCCTTCGGCCCCACGCCGGATACGGCAAGCAGCGCTTTGAACATCGAAAGCTCCTCCTCCGTTGCAAAGCCGAACAGTTCAACGGCATCCTCAGAAACCTTCAGATAGGTAAAAAGCTTTGTTTTTCCGCTTTTCCCCGCAATTTTTCCAAGGGTCGTACCCGAAACAGTGAGGGAATACCCCACCCCGCCGACATCAATGACCGCCGTGTTCGCCGTTGTCAGCACAAGATCGCCGCAAAGATAATAAAACATAGGTCCGCTCCTTACCGAAGATTATAAAAGGGAGAAAGCCTGGAAGAACCCGTATGCGCATGGCATACGGCGATTGCAAGCGCGTCGGCGGTGTCGTCCGGCCTCGGAGCTTCTTTGAGCCCGAGAAATGTCGTCGTCATCGCAATGACCTGCTTTTTTTCCGCTTTTCCGTAGCCCGCGATTGCCTGTTTTACCTGCATCGGCGTATACTCTGCAATGCGCAGCCCCATCTGCCGCGCGCAAAGAAGAATCACGCCGCGCGCCTCGGCTACGACAATACCGGTCGTAATATTTTTTGTGAAAAACAGTTCCTCAATTGCCATTTCCTGCGGGCGCCATCTTGAAATAATTGTGCTGAGCCCGTCGTAAATCTGGCAAAGGCGGGTCTCGGGGCTTTGCCCCGCTTTGGTTTCAATGCACCCGTAGGCAAGCGTTTCAAAGTGGGAGGCGGAATATCGGATCACGCCCCACCCGATCCGCGCAAGGCCCGGGTCTATTCCCAAAATAATCATGTCGTCTTTTCCTCAACCTCCGTTAGCCGCCTGCGCTTGTTCCTGCAAAAGCGTCGGATAGACGCCGATGAGCTGAAACGCGGGAAGCTCTGTATATAAATAGCATAGAAATGTTTCAAAATCCGATTCGGAAATACAAAGATGCAGATGCAGGCTTTGCGTGCCGTCCGCATCGATCTTGGCGCAGGCAATGCGCATGAGCCCGACGCCGCAGTCCGCCGCAGTCTGCAAAAATGCGCCCAGGGAAAATCTTTTCGGGATTTTTGCAGAAAACTCCATGCAGATCGGCGCATCGACAGCCGGGCAGCCGTATTCGGTTCGATACAGCGCAAATGCATGCACGGCATCCTCCTCATCGGTCAGCTCTATGCGCATCGTACAGCACAGCTCGTATTCAGCCACCAGGCGCGCAAAGGAATGCAAAAAGCCGTCGCGCGCATTTTCCACCGGCAAAAGGCAGGCATCGCTTTTCCCGTAATATACCGATTCGCAGGCAGCCGCAAAGCCTGCCTGCGGCACACCGATCACACTGGGAAGGGCCCTGCAAATGATGGCAAGCGCCCTTTCGGAAAGATCCCCCTTCACATAGCAAACCCTTGCCTCGGGCGTTTCCATCCCGCTCGGCGCTATGTGCAGTTCCCGATTCATCAATGCTAAATATCGCGCCAAAAACGGCTCGGAAGAATCATTTCGGAGCATTTCATGCATCAAAAAGCGGCAAAGCCACAGTTTTTCCTCCCGTCTGAGCTCCGTAAAAGAAGCCGGCGCTGCCTCTTCGGCAGAATTTTGGGCTTCCCTGCGCTCGCACAGCATAGAAAAGAACGAAAACGGCGCCCGATTTTCAATCATGGAGGAAAGAAACATATCAAGCCCCGGGGCGGCTATCCCGCTTTCCCGGCGCAAGTTTTCTGCCAATACATGCAGCTTTTCCAAAAGAAAGGCGCGGCGCTTTTCCCAAAGCAACGCCTGCTCATCGTCAAGCCGCTGCAGATTGCAGTCGCAAATCGAAACATCCTGCCAAAGCAGAGATGATTCATCCGGATAGCTTCCAAGTTCAGGCACCGCGCTCTCCTCCTCGGCGTGTTCGAAAAACACTGACACTATATCATCGTATTATACCATATCTAAAATTGCATTGCAACGAAATTCTGTTATTTTTTTGTTTCCAAACTATTGAGAAATCCCAAGAAACAAGCAGCATTGCACACTGCACGCCGCCCTTTCAAATTTTCTTGACATTCCGCCCGCAATATGCTATACTGCAATATGTTGTTGCGGTATTTTGCTGCGAACATGTTTCCTGCAGTATGTTGCCGTGCATATTTCTTTGCGCGAGGCGACTATGCGACCGTGGGTACGAATGCCGAGCTCGGACCGCGCCGACCTTAAAATGGCAGTTCACATATCTGTATAGTATCTTTCCAACAATTTAATATACGGAGGGTTATCGAAGCGGTCATAACGAGGCAGTCTTGAAAACTGTTTGACGGCAACGTCACGTGGGTTCGAATCCCACACCCTCCGCCACCGGAGCCGAAAAATGTGACTTTTCGGCTCCTCTTTCTTTGTCCTTGTAAGCACATTTCAGGGCATTGTGTTATGTGGCAAGCATTTCCAGCGAGGTTGCGATTTTCTCCGCGCTCGTAACTTTACCCGACATATCAAGATGCGTATAGGTATCTGCGGTAATCGTTATTGTACTGTGTCCAAGCCATGCTTGGATTTTTTTGCGCCGTAATCCCCTTTAATCCGCTGTTGAGCAGATACGCATAGTAAGCGTTCAAATCATCGCCCGTTATATCCTTCAGGGTTAGGCTCGTTTCCTTGAAATACGGGACAATCCTTGACTCTACCATGCCCTTGTATGCACCGTATGTCAGTATTGGCAATGTTGTGCTTATACTGATCCAACCATTCCGTAATGTATTCGTGCAGAGGCATATTTTCCGTCTTTGCTCGCTCTTTTTTCTACCTGCGTCATCACTAATCTTGGTTTGGGTGTCTGTGTAATATCATCAATACCGCGCTCGAATTGAATGTATATTCTCGTTCAGGTGCCCGTGAAACTGCGACGTTTACTCTGTCAGCGGCAACGAGACAGATACGAAGATTAATTTCACTGCTCCGGGTAGCAACAACAAGATTCAGCTTGCCAATTATCCCCCGTATTACCTTACAGTTGGGTCATCGGGAAACGGTGCTAATATTTACAGGGTTTGCCGAAGCGTTTGAGGTGTTCGCCCTGGCTTTGCAGGAGTGCGACCAGGTCTGTCTGCCGAGCAGCTTTCTTTTGCTCGGCGGTAAAGTGAATGTGTTCGGTTGACATGAGTTTCTCCTTAAAAAGTTTTTGAATTTTGATTGAAATAGGTTGAATTTATCCTACTGATGGTGTATACTATAAGTGGAGGTGATATCATTGAATATCAATACAAATAATCTTGTTTCCATTACGGAGGCGAATCAAAACTTTTCCAAAGTGGCACGGCTTGTAGATGAAAACGGTTCTGCGATTATCTTGAAAAACAATGTTCCCCGTTATCTCATTGTCGAGTTCGGACAGGCAGAAAAAGAACAGCTTGCCTCGGATGAAGATGTTATGTCGATATCCAAACGATTGATTGCAAAAAACAAGCAGGCATATGAGGTGCTTGCAAAATGAAAAAGCTGACAAAAGAACAGCTCATCATGATCCATAGCGAACTGATCCGCGAGACCGGCGGTTCTGACGGGTTGCGTGATGAAGGACTGTTGGACTCGGCTCTGAATGCTCCGTTTCAAGGGTTCGGAGATGTCGACAGTTTTCCGTCCCTGCAGCAAAAGGGAGCCCGTCTTGGCTACGGCTTGATCTGTAACCATGCTTTTATTGACGGAAACAAGCGTATCGGTGCACACATCATGCTTCTTTTTTTATCGTTGAACGGAATCGAGCTCGCCTATACGCAGGATGAATTGTCGAACATGGTGCTGGATGTTGCGTCCGACAAATTGCAATTTGAAGATATGGTCAAATGGATCATTAAACACCAAAGTTGAAGACGGGGCAGTCTTTGCAGACTGCACCGTTTTTCTATCCTTGTCGCAATCCCTGAGCCTGTTTTTTCTCCTCGATTTTCCGCCGCAGCTTGCGGTCGATGCTGTTTTCTCTGCTTTTGCGTTCATCCTCCAAGCGGCTTTGGATAACACGAGCCATGTGTCCGAGCAGACGGAGAGAGGCAAGCGCTGCCGCCCAATTCCCGTTGACCTTAATGCTGTGAATGAGCTGTGCGGCATATTGATTGCCGTGCACGGCGGCAAGATGAAGATAATACATCTCCTTATCTGCATCTCTCGGTATGTCTTTACCGTAGAGATAGATTTTCCCGAGCTGGTATTCGGCATAGTCATTGCCGTTTTCGGCGGCTATTATAAAACTGCGGATGGCTTTTTGAACATTTTTGACCTCGTCCTCGGTCAGATAAATTTTGCCTGAAAGGTACGCCGCATAGGGATTTTTCTGTGCGGCGGCACGGTCAAGTCATTCTACGGCTTTCTTTATATCTTTCGGTATGACCTCGCCCTTGTATAACAGCCTGCCGAGGATAAACTGCGCCGGAGCAAAGCCTTTTGATGCCGACAGGTTCGGCAGGCGCACGGCTTCGTTAATGTTTTGAGCGAGAATATCTCCGTCAAGATATGCCTTGCCGAGGGTGTACGCCGCATATTTGTTTCCTTGCTCTGCGGATCGGCGCAGCAGGCTTTCGGCTCGTTCGGTGTTTCTTTCTATGTCCTCGCCCTTGAGGAAAGTCTTGCCGAGCAGATAATTTTATTTTCTAACCCGGTCAACTATTGTCCGCATAAAAAAACAGCGCTGCTTTTTTTACAGCGCGATGAAAAAAGAAGCGGTTGCCAAACGGCAACCGCTCCGCTGAAGATGCAAGCTTCCTCCCTGTTTCAAAGAAAAATTTATATTGCCTTGCTCGCTTTTGGGCAAAGCTTCCTTCCCCTGTAATACGGCAGAAAAAACGACCGGGTTGCCACCCCCATTTACGGTATAGCAACCCGGTTTTTATACATGCGCCTAATATTTCACATAGCCAAAGCCCGGATGCAGAATATCAAACACCAATATAAAGATGATAAACAGCACAATAGCAGCCAGGCATCAAAACAACCGTGCAATCCAAATATCCTTTTTCCGAAACTCTTCTTTATACAGTCTGAGCATATCTTCATAGATTTTATTGTGCACGGCAGCATCTTCGAATAGGTGCGGACTGTCGGCAGCAAAAGCATTTTTGCCACTTTCCGCGGCAGATGACTCGTCGTCGGATGCATCGGGCATTTCCCTGCTCCCGATGGATGCGGCTGTCCTGCCGCTCTGCGGTTCGGAAAGCGACCCGGAATCTGCTTGCGCGCTGTTTCCATCCGCCTCACTCAGAAGATCGGCAGCGGAGCCGCCCATCGCCCGCGCCATGGCAATTACGGTGGTGACGGTTGGGTTTGGGGTTTTGCCGGAAAAAATTCTTGCAACGGTGCTTTCGGGGATGTTGCTTTTTCCGGCAATCTGCTGATTGGTCATATGCGATTTTTCCTTCAATTGTCTTAATTTCTCTACCATTCTTATGTCACCTTCCTAAAACAAACGTTCAAAGCCTCGGCCCCCTCCCAACACCTTCACTTCCGGTTAAAAACCAACTTGAAAAATGATGAAAAAGCAAATTCGGTTGTGCCTCTCTCAAAAATGATATGCTCTGCAGGAGTGTTCTTGCATGTTTGTTTTTTCAAATGCAAACTTGGCACACTTATTGCAAACTTGCATATTGAATTTCAGCCGGTTACGTGATATCATAAAACCGCAGGGACGGAAATGCCGAAGGAAGCCTTGCCTTGCGTCAGAAGAGAATTGAAACAAAAACCATATTTAATTGTATCCCGAAAAAGACTTTTGTCAAGGTTTTTTGGCATTTTGGAAAGAAATTGCCAAGATAGCTTCATAATACAAATCAATCTTAGACAAATCGACCTTAATTTTTGTGCAGTGAGCAGTCGTAAAATGCAACAATTCATAAAAATGAAAGGCGGGCAAATCAAAATGGGGTATTCTTATCGCATGCAAAAAAACACGGTGCAGGATGAAAGAAAACAGATGCACACGATTTACGGAATCGAGGCGATTGATTCCGCAGGCGAAATTCTTTCCAGCTTTCCGGATGTGTTTTTCGACAGGCAAACCGCGGAGCGCTTTGTCGATCTGTGCAATGACGGTAAGCTCTCTCTGATTCATCTTCGGGATGTTGTGACGGATGCTTTGGCGGGGTAATACCCCGCCTTTTTTGTCGATGCGCCTTCAAAACCAACAAACAACAGTTCTGATTCTCCCGCATTTTCGGTCAGATACCCCAAAAAACCTTGCAGCGGTCAAAAATTTGCAAAAAAGGGTTGACGAGAAAAGGGGGGTGTGGTAAAATACAAAAAACCTACTTAAAAAGTGGTCTAAAAAATGAAACGGAAGGAAGTGCCGAAATGATGCGAATGTGGATGATGTGCTGCGGCGCTGCGGCAAAACTTCTCTCCGGACAGCAGGCGGCTTAGGCCCGCGTTTTTTGCAGGCGACAAAGCGGCCGCCCCCTATTTGTTTGAAACCGGAGCATTTCTGAAGAAAGTGCACCGGTTTTTATATTTTTTCAGGAGGTTTAAAATATGAAGAACTACTTCGAAGCTCTTGTGAGAGCCAACTTCCGCTGTGAACGAATGTGAGGCTGCGGTTCAAAAAATTCATAACCATTTTCCATTAACCATTTGTTTACAGAAGAAAGGAACACTATCATGAAAAAAATTCTCTCCGTTTTACTCATCGCCCTGATTGCCGTCGCCGTTCTGAGCGGCTGCGCTTCCAAAACATCCGATTCCGTGACCATCGGCATTCCGAACGACACCACCAACGAAGCAAGAGCGCTGCTGCTTTTGCAGGACAAGGGCTATATTAAGCTGAAGGACGGCGCAGGCATCACCGCCACCGTGACCGATATTGCAGAAAACCCGCACAACATCACCTTCCGCGAGATCGAAGCGGCGCAGCTGCCGAATTCCCTGAAGGATCTTGACTATGCCGTGATCAATTCCAACTATGCGCTCCCCGCAAATCTCAACCCCGTGAAGGATGCGCTTCTCACGGAAAACTCCACCTCCGCATACAGCAACATTCTTGCCGTAAAAGAGGGTCAGCAGAACACCGATAAGGTGAAAGCCCTTGTCGCCGCACTGGAGAGCAAAAAGGTTGCCGATTTCATTGCACAGGAGTATGACGGTGCCGTGATCAGCGTTGTGGAAAACCCGGGTGACGGGTATGATTCCTCCGTTGATTACGATGCACTGAAGGGCACAACCGTCTCCGTTGCCGCGTCCCCCACGCCGCACGCTGAGGTTTTGGCTGTGGCAAAAGAGATTCTGGCAGAGAAGGATATCACGCTGAACATTGTGGAATTCACGGACTATGTGCAACCCAACAATGTGGTTGAAAGCGGAGAGGTCGACGCAAATTACTTCCAGCACCTGCCCTACCTTGAAGACTTCAATGCGCAGAACAACACGCATGTTGTCTCCGTTGCGGCAATCCATGTTGAGCCGATGAGCCTTTACGGCGGCAAGCAGACCACGCTGGATGCACTGAACAAATAAAATCAAGTAAGAAGGAAGGGATGGTATTGCCGCCTGGCAGTATCATCCCTTTCAGAGGTATTTGGGAATGATTGAAATACAGCATCTGACAAAGTGTTTCGACACGCCGGACGGAAAGTTTACCGCCCTGCGCGATGTTTCACTGAAAATCGGAGACGGCGAGATTTACGGCATTATCGGCATGAGCGGTGCCGGAAAAAGCACGCTCGTGCGCAGCATCAATATGCTGGAGCGCCCCTCACAGGGCAGAATTCTGATCGACGGCGTTGACCTTGCAACACTGAGCGAAAAAGAGCTGCGCCGTGAGCGCCGCAACATCACCATGATTTTTCAAAGCTTTAATCTCCTGATGCAGCGCAACTGCCTTTCCAATGTTTGCTTTCCCCTGGAGCTTTCCGGCGTTAAAAAAAGCGCTGCACAGGCACGGGCAAAAGAGCTGCTTGCCCTTGTCGGGCTGGAGGACAAGCTGAAAAATTATCCTGCTCAACTCTCCGGCGGGCAAAAACAGCGCGTCGCCATTGCGCGCGCCCTTGCCACAAATCCGAAGATTCTACTGTGCGACGAAGCCACAAGCGCGCTTGACCCGCAAACAACGCAATCCATCCTTTCCCTCATCCGTCAAATTCATGATAATCTCGGCATCACGGTGATCGTCATCACGCACCAAATGAGCGTTGTGGAGCAAATCTGCCAAAAAGTTGCGATTTTGGACAACGGCGAGGTTGCGGAGCAGGGCGATGTACATACGATTTTCTCCACCCCGCAATCAAAAGCCGCAAAGGCACTTGTATATCCGGATGGCTGCACCGAAACCGCCTCTGCATGGCAGGGCAATATCATCCGCGTTGTCTTCAACGGTGCGCAAGCCACAAGCACCCCGCTCATTGCGCAAATGGCAATGGAAAAAAATATTGCCGCGAGCATTCTCGGTGCCTCCACGCGCGCCATCGGAGAAAAAGTATTCGGCAATATGCTGCTGGGCATTCCCGGAGACCGCGTGCAACTCAATGCGGCACTCAGCTATCTCGGCGCCGTCCCCGATATTTATGTGGAGGAGGTCAAGAGCGATGTTTGCTGAATTTCTCGCATCAGACAGCGTACAAAAAGCGCTCTCCGTCTTGAAAACGGAATTCCCGCTTGCCATTTGGGAAACACTTTATGTCACGGTGCTTGCCACCGCCTTTGCAACCCTGATCGGCTTGCCGCTCGGCGTTTTGCTGGTTGCGGGCGAAAACAAAAAGATTCTGCATGTGCCAAAGGGCGTTTTGCATGGGATCAATGTCGTCATCAACCTTTTGCGCTCGGTGCCGTTTCTGATCCTTATGATTATGGTTTTCCCGCTGACGCGCCTGATCATCGGCACGGTGGTCGGCACGCCGGCAACCGTTGTGCCGCTTGTGATTGCGGCATTCCCCTTCATTGCGCGCCTTGTGGAAAGCAGCCTGCGCGAGGTGGACCCGAATGTGATCGAGGCGGCGCAGAGCATGGGTGCCACCCCCTTGCAGATCATCTGCAAGGTGATGATTCCCGAAAGCATCCCCTCCCTGCTCTCCAATGAGACCATTGCCCTGACCACCGTGCTCGGCTATTCCGCTATGAGCGGTATCATCGGCGGCGGAGGACTCGGAAAAATCGCAATCAATTACGGGTATTACCGCTATCAGACACTGATCATGATTTTGGCGGTGATCTGCCTGATCATTTTGGTGCAGCTCTTTCAGATGCTCGGAACGCATCTTTCCACCCGCTGCGACAAGCGGCTGAGAAATAAGCAATGAGCGCCCCTTCTCTTATCGCGGCACATCTTTGCGATGCCGCGCCGGGGCAATACACCGTCTGCGATTTGCGCTCGGAACGCGACCGCGCCTACGGGGCAATTCCGGGCTCTGTTTCCTATACGGAAGAGGAGCTGCTGCGCTGCCCGCCAAAAGGCGCCGTAGTCGTTGTTTGCGCGCACGGAGAGCGAAGCGATGAGGTTGCGGAAATGCTTTGCGCCGCCGGGCACGATGCCTATAACTTAGAGGGCGGATACCTTTCCTTTTTGCGCGAGATGCTTGCACGGCAAAAGGCGCAGGGCGATGCGCTTTGCCAAAAGGTTGAGCAATCTCTGCGCAAGCGTTTCCGCAAAACGCTGATGAGCCCCTTTACAAAGGCGCTGAAAGAATACCGCATGATCAGCCCCGGCGACAGCATCGCCGTATGCATGTCGGGCGGGAAAGATTCCATGCTGCTCGCAAAGCTGTTCGCAGAGCTTCATTTACATACGGAAATCCCGTTTTCCGTGGAGTATCTTGTGATGGACCCGGGCTATTCCCCGCAAAATCGCCGCATGATCGAGGAGAATGCAAGCGCGCTGCATTTGCCGATCCGCATTTTTGAATCGGATATTTTTTCCTCGGTCTACAATGTGGAAAAATCCCCCTGTTATCTGTGCGCCCGCATGCGGCGCGGTCATCTTTATCGGTTTGCGCAGCAGCTCGGCTGCAACAAAATTGCCCTCGGGCATCATTTTGACGATGTGATCGAAACGATTCTCATGGGCATGCTGCACGGCGCGCAGGTGCAAACCATGATGCCGAAGCTCCACAGCACAAATTTCCCCGGCATGGAGCTCATCCGCCCGCTGTATTATGTGCGCGAGGACGATATCAAAGCATGGCGCGATTATAACGGCTTGCATTTTCTGCAATGCGCCTGCAAATTTACCGACAGCTGCACCACCTGCAATGATGGACAGAATCATTCCATGCGGCAGGACACCAAGGAACTGATACGACAGCTGAAAAAAACAGACCCGGATGTGGAAAAACACATTTTCCGCAGCGTGGAGGGCGTCAATCTAAACACCGTGATCTCCTATAAAAAAGACGGTGTGCTGCATCATTTTTTAGATGACTACGATACGGAAAAACAGCTCTGAGCAAGTTCGCTCAGAGCTGTTTTTTGTTACAGGGTGCCGCCCATGGGGAGCATTTTCCCGTCGTATTCCACGGCGATTTCCCCGTCTCCGCTGACCTGCCAGCTTTCCAGTTTCCCCTGATCCCAGGAAAATGAGACCGTGAAGCCGCCGCGCGCGCGGAAGCCGCGCACCGAACCCTTTTCAAAGGAGGGCGGAAGCGCAGGTAAAAGCACAATTTTGCCCTCATGGCTTTGCATCAGGCACTCGGCAATCGCAGCGCTTGCGCCGAAATTCCCGTCAATCTGAAACGGCGGATGCATATCGAAAAGATTATCTGCCGTAGATCGGTCGAAAAGCACCGTGAGCCAATGGTCCACCGCTTCCCCGTCACAAAGGCGCGCCCACATGCAAAGCAGCCATGCAAGGCTCCAGCCCGTCTGCCCGCCGCCGTGTGCAAGCCGCCGCTCAATGGTTTTGCGCGCAAGGGCATACAGCTTCGGCGTACCGCGGTTGATGCGCGCGGAGGGATACAGCGCAAACAAATGCGAGGTGTGCCTGTGCCCGGGCGCCTCTTCGTCGAAATCCTCATTCCATTCGCAAAGCGTTCCGTATTTGCTTTCCCGCAGCGGCGGGAATTTCGCGCTGAGAGCATCCAGCTGCTCCGCAAATTCCGCATCTTTTCCAAGCAGCATTCCCGCCGCCTTCACCGCGTCGAACAAGTCGAGCAGAATTTCGTAATCCATGGTGCAGCCGCAGGACATGCTCGCAACCTCGCCGTTTGGAAGATAATAATAGTTTTCCGGGGAAACAGAGGGACAAATCACCGCATATCCGTTTCGGTCCGTCTTCATATAATCCACAAAAAACAGGGCGGATTCATACAAAAACGGATAGGCCTGCGCAAGGAACGCCTCATTTGGCGCATAGAGATAATGCTCCCACAGATGCAGCGCCAGCCATGCCCCGCCCATGACCCAATACGAGCCCGGAATCCAATAGCTCACAGGCGCGGTATCGCCGAACAGATCGGAATTATGATGTGCCACAAAGCCGCGGCAGCCGTACATTTCCCTTGCCGTGCGTCTGCCGTTTGCAAGCAGGCGATTCAGCATCCAGTCAAACAGAGGGGTATGGCAATCGGCAAGGTTTGTTACCTCGGCGATCCAATAGTTCATTTGCGTGTTGATATTGATCGTATAGCGGCTGCCCCATGCCGGCACATAATCCGCACACCATATGCCCTGCAAATTCATGGGCAGCGTGCCGGGGCGGCTTGCGCTGATCATAAGGTAGCGCGCATATGCAAAATACTGCTCTGCCAGAATCGGGTCGGGCGCCGTTTTGTAGGCAGCGCGTCGCGCATTGGTCGGCACATTGTTTTCGGTGCTTTCATCGCAAAGCGTCAGCGCGCAGCGGTCAAACAGGGCGCGATAATCGGCAATGTGGCGCTCCCGCAGCTGCGCATAGGAAAAGCGCTTTGCCCGCGCAAGCACCGAAAGGCAGGCGGCGGCAGGGTCGCTTACCCGATAGGTTGTGAAAATGGTGAGAAGAAATGTAATTTCGGTTGCATTTTGCACCCAAAGCTGCTCGCCGACGGCACGAACCGCCGCATTTTCCCCCTTTGCCACGGCACACAGCGCCACGGCATAGCCGATCTCATCCCCTGCATATAAAACAATCGTATCATCCGCGGGATGCTCGGCGCCCTTTGAAAAATAAAGGCGGTCAAGGCGCGCGCTGAGGGAAAGCGGCATATCCGATGCAATATGATATACAAGCACATCATCCGCAGCGCTGGCAAACGCCTCGCGGCGCGCCGGCGCCGATATAGACCAAAGCCCATTGGCAAGATCCAGCACGCGGCGGTAATTTCCCCCTCTGCCCTGCGGCGTATCAGGCGTGATATAAAGATCTGCCGCGGATTGATATACCGTGCTCTCCGAAGGAATGCCCGTATAGGCTTTCATCGTCAGCTCCTCCGCTGCGCGGACATTTCCCGAGAGCATCCAATTCTGAATGGTCCGGCGATAGCGTGCCGCATCCGGGTTGAGGCGGTCACTTTCCCCGCGGGACCAAACGCTTTCTTCATTCAGCTGCAAGTGCTCTGTATCCGGTTCGCCGAACAGCATCGCCCCCATGCGCCCGTTCCCGATGGGGTTTGCCTCATTCCAGTTTGCAGCGGGTTTTTCAAAATAAAGCTCTGTATGTTTCATAGCCGCTCCTTTGGCTGAATTTCCTTTGTTATTATACAAAACCGCCGCAAAAAAGTCAACAAAAAGCGGCACCGCCAAAGCGCTGCCGCCTATAAATTTACAAAAGAATGCAAATCAGCCCGCCGCTGCCCTCATTGATAATTCTGCCGATGGTATCTGCAATTTTCTGCCTTGCGTCATCAGGCATATGCGATAGCTTGGAGTGTAGACCCTCATTGATAAGCTCATGCAGGGATTTTCCGAACAGATCCGTTTCCCAAAGCTTTGCGGGATCCTCCTCAAACTCATGCAGCAGATATTTTACAATTTCCTCCGATTGCTGCTCCGTGCCGACAATGGGAGAGACCTCCGCCTCGATCTGCGCCTTGATCATATGAATGGAAGGGGCGCTTGCCCGCAGCTTCACTCCGTATCCCGCGCTTTGTTTGACGATCTCCGGCTCTTCCAGCTTCAGATCCTCCGGCTGCGGCATCACAATGCCGTATCCCTTTTCCTCCACCTCGTCCAGCGCCACACGCAGCCGCTCATAGGCTGCGCGGGTTTTGGCAAGCTCACAGACCGTGCGCATCAGATCGGCATCGTTTTCAATCGGCAGGCTGCTTTTCTGCGCAATCGTTTCATAAAAGAGCCCGGGGCGCAGCTGCAGCTCCATGCGAGCCTGCCCGCTTGCGGCATCGATTTCATCTACCCGCACGGATGCAATCGGCGCGTTTTCCCGGAACTTGCAAAATGCATTGCCGAGTTCCGAGAGCTTATGCGCCGCGCAGGCACAGGTATAGACCTCCTGCCTGATTTTTTGCCCCAGCTCATCTGCCGGGGGCAAAGCGCCGAGCCATGTCGGCATTTTGATTGCAACGGCGCGTATGGGAAATTCGAACAATAAAAGCTCCAGAATATGCCGAATGTCCTCTGCATCCAGCTTCTGACAATTCACAAGCGCCACCGGGGCACCGTAATCCTGCTCCATTTGCATGGCTTGCTGCAGTGCCGCCTCACTTTCGGTATCGGCGGAATTGCAGACAATGATAAAGGGCTTCCCCGTTTTTTTCAGCTCGTTTACCGTGAGCTGCTCCGCCTCGCGGTATTCCTCGCGGGAAAATTCCCCGATGCTGCCGTCGCTTGTGACCAAAATGCCGACTGTTGCATGCTCCTTGATTACCTTTTCCGTGCCGATATAGGCGGCTTTTGCAAACGGGATCGGCTCGCTTTGCCAGGGGGTGTGCACCATGCGCGTCTGCCCGTCCTCCTCCTCTCCAAGCGCACCCGGAATCAAAAAGCCGACGCAATCGCAAAGGCGGATGCGGCAATGCACCCCTCCCTGCAAAACCACCTTTGCCGCCTCTTTCGGAACAAATTTCGGCTCTGTTGTCATCACAGTTTTTCCGCCGGCACTTTGCGGCATTTCATCGCGGGCGCGCGCAGCCTCGTTTTCATCCACAAGATTAGGCAGGACGAGCGTTTCCATAAAACGCTGGATCAATGTTGACTTTCCGCTGCGCACAGGACCTACGACCCCGAGACAAATTTCTCCCTTGCTGCGTTTTGCAATATCTTCATATATCTTTGTGCTTGTCATTACGCTTTCCCCTCCACACGGCTTTTGTTTGTACATCGTATGAATGGGGGGCAAAAAGTATACAAAAGCAGCAAAAAAAGCGCGGCGAAACGCAAGATAACTCCCGCTGCGCTTTTGCTTATATTCATTCGAAATATTTCATATCCTGCGAAAAATCGCGTTCGATCTGCGATTGCATTGAGCGATAGACCGCGCTGATATTCTCTTTTTTCTCCTTTGCCGCCGAGCGCAGCGCATCGGAAAATCCGCCGAAATTGCGCCACAGACCAAGATCATATTGCTTGTTTGCCAGGATCAGCCGCAGCATCGGCTCGGATTCCTCATCGCGCACACTCACGCCGTACAAAACCTTTTCATAAAATGCAGGGGTGAGCGTTTGAGAGGAAACATAGGCAAAGGCGCTCAGCGCCTGCCCGACCTTTTCCGAATCTGCGCAGCTGAGCGGCATACACAAAAAGACCGCTTCGGAGGAATCGCTTGCGGCAAAATAGCCGCTCTGTGCGCTGTCAAGCTTCGGATACGGCAAAATGCCGAACGAAAAATCGGAGCGAAGCGCGCGCATTGCGATGATGCCGCCGATCGTATCGGTATAGAACAGCGTTCTCCCGTTTTGGAAAGCATCCATGTTAAAACCGAAAACGGCAGAGCGGTTCACCACCGCGCCGCTTGCAAAAAATTGCATGAGCAGATTCCATGCCGTATCCGTGCGTGCCCCGGGGAAGCAAAGGCTCTGCTCTCCTGCCGCATTTGCGCTGACTATATGCACATCGGTGCCGAGCAAAAAACCGCTCAGAGAAGCGTCCGTCACGGCGCAGCCGTAGCGTGCGCCGTCCGCATCCGTCGCATGGCGCTGCGAGGCAACCAGTTCCGCCGCGCTCAGCATGGCAGGCAGCGTCCAATCGCCGCTTTCCACCAGCGTATACGGCGTGTCGCACCCGAGCAAATCCGCATATTGGCTCCAAAGCTCCTTGGAAAAAGCAATGAGCTGCGTTGCACGGTCGTCATAGCTTGTAAAGTCGCCTGTGAGAAAATATACGGCGCCCCCCAGGATCAGCTGTCGCTGTACGGCGCTCTCCCAAAAATCCCGCTCCAAATCCAAAGAAGAAATTTCCGAAAAATCGCACAGCATGCCCTGCTGCGCCAACGCGTATGCCGTGGTACCGTCCGTCACAAGGCAATCAAATGCGGCATCACCCGCCTTAATTCCTCTTGAAAGATAGGCATAGGCGCTCTGCGTCGCCGTGTTTTTTTCCACGAGCGCCGTGGTTATGCCGTATTCCGTGCGCAAAATCTTCTCTCTTTTGCGCACCGCGTCGTAAATCGGCTCCCCCTGCATGGCATCGTTTTCCTGCGCAAACAGATCCTGCGCCGCCGCGGTGTCCGATGCCGTGCAGATGCGCAGCTCTTTGCCGTACCAAAAATCCGCAGGAACGCCGCTTTGCCCGCCGTCCGTGCGCGGGACGCGGCCGCCTGGATCCGTCTCTGTCTTTTTGCAACCGCAAACCATGCCGAAAAGCAAAAGAGCCGCCGAAACGATTGCAGCAAGGCGCTTCACGGCGTGATTACCCCGCAAAGCCAGAGCACGAGCACCAAGGCTCCAAGTGCAATACGATACCATCCGAACACACGGAAATCATGCTTTTTGATATAGCCCATCAAAAAGCGAATGCAGACCATGGAAACGGCAAACGCCGTCAGCGCGCCGACCCCGAGCGAAAGCCATTCCGCGCCCGTGAAAGCAAGGCCGCCCTTGATCAGTCTAAGCAAAGAGGCGCCGAACATCACGGGGATGGCAAGATAGAAAGTAAATTCCGCCGCTACCGTGCGGGAAAGCCCGATCAAAAGCCCGCCGAGAATGGTTGCGCCCGAGCGCGAGGTGCCGGGAAATACAGCGGCAATGAGCTGAAAGCAGCCGATAAGCAGCGCATCGCGCACCGTGATATCCTCTACCCGCTGCACGCGCGGCACAAGCCCTTTTTCGGCGCGCACCCGCTCCACCACCAAGAACAAAACGCCGAACACGATCAGTGCAATGCTGACCGTCAAGGGATTATAAAACAGGGCGTTCAGCGCATCATCAAACAGCACCCCTACAATCGCGGCGGGGATGCAGGCAATGAGAATTTTGCCCCACAAAATCAGAATCGGAGTTTTTACGAAAGGCTCTTCTTTTTTCTTCGAAAAAGAGAACGGGAATATCCTGTTCCAAAACAACACCACAACCGCCAGAATTGCCCCGAGCTGAATGGCGACGAGATAAAAATCCCAGAAGCCTTCGGTGGGAAAATTCAGATGGATAAATTTCTCCAAAATAATCAAATGGCCCGTGCTGCTGATCGGCAGCCATTCCGTAATTCCCTCGACAATTCCGAAAAAAACGGATTTCAGAAGCTCAATCAAACTTTGCATTTTTCTCTCCTCGCTCCCGTTTGGTTTACTGACGCTATCTTATCATATTTTCCCCCGTTTTGCAAGATGCAGGCGGCAGGTATGCTCTTAAACAATTCTTAAGTGCTTTCCCCCTTGCATATTAAGAAGAACTCCGTTATACTAATGGCAGAAGAAAGAAAGGCGGAGAACGGCATGGCAAGAATTTTGGTTTGCGACGACGACAGGGATATTGTTTCGGCACTTTGTATCTATCTTGGCGCAGAGGGGCATGAGACCGTACGCGCCTACTGCGGCAAGGAGGCGCTCGCCGCCCTGAATGACACGCCGGTGCAGCTTGTGCTGTTGGACATCATGATGCCGGGCATGGACGGAATCGAAACGCTCGGAAAAATCCGCGCATGCTCCAACGTCCCCGTAAACATGCTCACGGCAAAATCGGAGGACGCGGATAAGGTGCTCGGTCTGAACATCGGTGCGGACGACTATGTGACAAAGCCATTTGCCCCGCTCGAACTGATGGCGCGCGTACGCTCCCAGCTGCGCAGATATACGCGCCTTGGCAGCGCACTTTCCGAGGATGTTCTGCGTGTGGGCGGGGTTGAGCTGTGTGACCCCCAAAAGCGCGTAACAAAAGACGGCGAAGAAATCAGCCTCACGGGGCGCGAATACGACATTCTGAAGCTTTTGATGCAGCAGCCCGGCGTTGTTTTTTCCCCGCAGGAAATCTATCGGCGCGTCGCGGGCGGTGCCGCCGTCGGCGCGGAAAACACCGTAGCGGTGCATATGCGGCATCTGCGCGAAAAAATCGAAATTGACCCGGCCAACCCGCAATATCTGAAGGTCGTTTGGGGGCAAGGCTATAAAATGGAGGTGCAGCATGAAAAATAATGCGCAGCACACGAGGAAAAATCGAACGGCGCTTTGGCTTTCCCTCGGCTGTATTCTCTGCCTTTTGGTTTTTTGCTTCAACGCTGTTTGCGTCTTCGCCGCGCTGCGTGGGGAGGTCTATACCAAAAATCCGCAGGATTTCACAAAAACAATTCTCACAGGCGTTTTGCAGAACCGCTTCTCTGCATTCTATAATCTCTGCGATGCATACGAAAGCATTCATTTCCCGCAGAATTCCGCTGAACAGTCAAATGAAGCCGAGCTGGCACAACAGCAGGTGTTGCTCCGCTCCATACTGGACGCCTATGACCCCGCCAGTACCAATCTGCGGTACCGCATCACGCGAGCAGGCAGCGAAATTCTGAATACCGTCGCGGAAAACGAAGAGGCTCTTGTCAGCGCCGTAAACAGCTACCGGCGCAGCACACAGACAAAATACGAGCAAAAGGACTATAAAAGTGCGGCAGAGCGCGACAAAGCGCTGCAAGCTTATCTGAACAATTATACCGTGCTGGAATATCAATTCTTCGATACCGCAGCGGAGCGGGAAGACAATATAGAAAAAACGTTTTATACCCTTGATATCTGGTATTACGAAAAAGAAAACACCGCCGCCCTCTATGAGATCACCCTGCTTCTTCCGGCACCGGCTGCCAGAGGCAGCGTAACGGATATTTATTCCGTCCTTTGCTTTTCGCTGAACGCCTTTGTCGCACTGCGTTTTGTCTATCCCGTGCTCGCAGCGCTTGCACTGCTCGCGCTTCTCGTGTTTTTTGTGGTACTGCTTTGCCGCCGCGCGCCAAAGAGCCGCCGCATCGACCGCGTGCCGTACCTGCTTTTGTTTGCACCCTATGCCGTATGCGCCGTATACGGCACGGCGGCCGTTTTGTCGTGCCTCGGGCAAACATTTTTCTATGATATTCTCGCCGTCTGCATCGGCACTGCCCTTTTCGGCATAACGCTATGGATGCTGCTGCGCACGGTACGCCGCATTCAGCTTGGTCTCTTTTGGCGTACTACGCTACTTTTTTACTGTCTGCGGCTTTTGCGTTATCTTTTCATGCACATACCGGCATTTTGGAAGCTGCTGCTCGTCGGCGGCGCATTCATCCTGCTGCAAGGCGCTTCGGTGCTTCTGGTTTATGAGGGCAGCCCGGCAGGGATTTTGCTGTGGCTGCTGCTGCAAAGCGCATGGCTTGGCTTTGGAATTTATCTGGTGCTGTGCTGGAATTGCGTCAAAGCCATCGGCAGCGCTGCCGCAAGCGGAGAAACGGCTGAAATTCCGCACTGGCTGCTGCCGGAATTTCAAAAGCATGCCGCCGTTTTGTCCGACAATGCAAGCCGCATTGCACAGGCGGTCAGCGCGGCAACAAAAAGTGAGCGAATGAAGGCGGAGCTGATCACCAATGTCTCGCACGACATCAAAACCCCGCTCACCTCCGTTGTCAATTATACCGATCTTTTGCAAAAGGAGGGGCTGCAAAGCCCGAATGCCGCGGAATATCTTGCCGTTTTGCAGCGGCAATCCATTCGCCTGAAAAAGCTGACGGAGGATCTGATCGAGGCATCCCGCGCGGCAAGCGGCTGCGTTGCGGTGCATGCGCAGCCGCTGGATCTTGGTGTGATGCTGCTGCAGGAGCTCGGGGAATACAAAGAGCGCTTTGAAAGTGCGGGGCTTACAGTTGTAGAAGAGGGCACGCAGACGCATGCGCCGATTGCGGCGGACCCCGCCCTGCTCGGCCGCATTTTTGACAATCTGCTCGGCAACATCTGCAAATATGCCATGCCCGGCACACGCGTGTATTTTGAAAGCACAGCAGACGAGAAAACCGTTTCGCTCACATTCAAGAATATCTCAAAATACGAGTTGAACATCCCGGCAGAAGAACTCATGGCCCGCTTCGTGCGCGGCGACCGCGCGCGCCACACGGAAGGCAGTGGTCTGGGACTGTCCATCGCGCAGAGTCTGACCGAATTGCAGGGCGGCACGTTCCGCATCGAGATCGACGGCGATCTGTTCAAAGCCGTCGTGACCTTCCCGCGCGCGCGCGCCGAGTCGGCACAGCTATGAAAAAGCGAAAGCTGTTGGCAGCGTTTTTTCTGCTGCTTGCTGCCTGCGTGCTGGCTCTTTGCATTGCCGCCATTCGTCGCGCGCGGCTCCTGCCGTCGGAAACCGGAATTTCTGTTCCCATTTTCATGTACCACGCCGTCGGTAACGACTGCTGGGGCGAGGAAAGTCTATTCGTAAAGCCGGAGGAGCTGGAGAAGCAGCTGCAATATCTGTCCGAAAACGGCTATGAAACGATCTTTTTTGAAGACCTCGCCCACATCGAGCAGTATGAAAAACCGGTGATGCTGACCTTTGACGACGGATACGACGATAATAGCACGAATCTGCTGCCGCTGCTGCAAAAATACGGCATGAAAGCAACGATCTTCCTGATTGCAGGCGACGTCGGAAAAAGGCACAAGCTGACACGGGAACAGATTTCGGAATTGGTTCAGTCCGGACTGGTCAGCATCCAGAGCCACGGATGGAGCCATCGGAATATGGCGAATTTGCCTCCTTTGGAACTGCTGTTGGAGATGGCGCGCAGCCAGAGCGCCATTGCAGCGCTCACCGGACGGCCCCCCACCGCGCTTTCCTATCCGAATGGAAGCAGCAATGAGCGCGTAAGAAAAATTGCCGGATGGTTTTATCCCTACGGCGTCCGTACTTATGCAGGCGTCTATGTAACCGGCCGCGACCCACTGCTGATCGAGCGCATCACCGTCAGCCGCGGTACGCCGCTGGAAGCGTTCAAAG
>ERZ827423.424-NODE-424-length-55208-cov-4.988722_pt1 | contig 55208 bp, 52 predicted proteins | sample MGYA00519775_ERZ827423 | MGnify/ENA primary metagenome ERZ827423 (study PRJEB31778, sample SAMEA3449296) | human gut metagenome | biome: human gut; feature: human-associated habitat; material: faeces | place: United Kingdom | collected 2010/2012 ... | reverse complement strand
TTGGGATGGCTTCCTCCCTCAGAATTTACTGTCCAATATGTTTGACAAACCTACAAAATTACAATTCAGTAACAAAAAAATAAGCGCGTGTATACACGCGCTTACGCTGTTTTTTTGTACTCAGTCTTCAAGCGGAATTTCTTCCATATACCGGCCATCGTCCACGCCGTCGCAGACTTGGCACTCGTCCTTCTTCCCAAACGATTTCAGAAAAGAGCACGATCCGTTCTTTTCGAAATACTTGTACACGGCCAAGCTTACGCCGACAAACGCGCCGATTGCGGAAACAATACCTACAAGCCATAACATTTTTCTTCTCATGTGCCCATCTCCTCTCTGCTGTTTACAGCTTTATTATAGCATATATTATATCCCGATTCAAGCGGCAAAAATGTATATACTATAAAACTTTCAAGGAATGCTACGCGCGCAAGAGGTTCTTTTTTATCGTGCGGCAAAGATAAAGCGTAAGCAATGCGGACAACACGATCAGAACGGCGCTCAGAAGGCCGAAATAAAGGTAAAAATTCCGGACCCATACATACAACAGGACGGCGGCCGCAATCAGGACGATGGAAGCGAGCAGTTCCAGCATTACGTTGAAATTCTGCTTGACGGCCTTTGCCTCCTCCTGCCAGTCTACTTTGGGATAGCGGGAGTCCAGGCACAGCCCGAACAAATTGATGCAGAGCACAATCAAAATAAGGTCCGCAAGCAGATAGGGCGCAAAGGCCAGGGACAGCCCGGTGACCGCAAAGGCGACGACCAGCGTCAGCAAAGCGGAGAGAAAGCTCACGACAAGACCCGGCAGCAGCTTGCCCAGGATCAGATGCCCTGTTTTGACGGGTACAAAATGGTTGTAAATATAGTTTGAACCGTCCCGGGATATTGCAGAGGCGGAAATACCGTTGGTCGCAATGATAAAGGCGGCAAGGCCCAAACCGGCCATGAGAACGGTCGAGGCCGCGGATGAATCCGGCGTCAGGCTAGAAAGGCCCAGCTGTGCAAAAAGGAGGGACATTTCATTGCGCTGCAGCAGAACCGGTATGAGCAAAATTATCGGGATGAGGAAGCAGGAGATCAGGTTGTTCATGAAAAATACCGGGCTTCGCAGCATGATTTTAAAATCCTTCTTTGCGATTGCGACAGCCGGATTCTGCCGGTTCGACAACCGGCGAAGCGCGCCGGCCTCTATTTTCACGCGTTTGGCGGAAGTATTATCGAGGCCCAGCAGTCCGGCTCTGTACAGCTTTTCACCGCAGAGCAGAAACAGCGCGTATCCCGCAGCGCTTACGGCAAGGAACAGCAGCGCGCCGCCAAGCATGGAAAGCGCGCTGTTGCCGGTTAGGGCAAGGCCCGCAATGGGCGCTGTAAAGAAGATGCGGTTGACGCTTAAAGTCACGATTTCCGCAATATTCAGCGCCTGGCCCGGCTCCAGAACGAAACTTTCGCCGGAGCCGGAAATTTTAAAATTCAAAAACAGCACGGCCGCAAGCAGCAGCAGGCTGCCGACCTTCGTAAGCAGATCCCGATTCCTGAACAGAGACGTAAAGCGCATCATCAGCATAACGAGAATCCCGGACATCACCAGCGGCAGAATGGGTGTGAACAGGAACACGACCACGGCCACCGCATAGTAGAGGACGCCTGCGCCGGACGACACCCCAAAGCTCACGAGTGCGGGAGCCAGCACAAAGACGCTGAACATGTATTCATACAACAGCGCGGGTATAAAACGGGACGAGAGCAGTTCCGCGCACTTGACCGGATACGCCAGAATCGGCTTGATATCCTTAGAATAGTAGAGATTGCCCGGCAGCATAAGCAGGCTCAAAAAAAAGATGACGAGGCTGACGACACCGACCGCCATCGCCGGCACGGCCTGCTGTGCGCCCACGACCGCGAGGCTCTGGTAGAGCACGGCGCAAAACTGCCAGGCGAGAAACGCGATGGGCAAAAAACAGACTGCGAGCAAAATAAGCAGTCCAACGCGCAGACGGCCCGTCTTTTTGGAAAGAAATTCGGAAAACATATTCCGGACAGCGACCTTTGTCAGGGCTTTCAGCTTCGCCAGTTTCATACGCCCTTCCCCTCTTCCGTAATCTCCAGAAACATCTGCTCGAGCGATTCGTTCGCCTTAAAATGCTCGCGCATTTCGGGCAACGTGCCGCAAAAGAGGATTTTACCCTTGTTGATCACGGCGATACGGTCGCAGACCTTCTCCGCCGTATCAAGTATATGCGTTGAGAACAGGACGGTTTTACCGCTGTCCGCTCGCCGGCGCATAATCTCCTTGAGCGTAAACGAGGATTTGGGGTCAAGTCCCGTCATCGGTTCGTCCAGAATCCAGACTTCGGGGTCGTGCAGCAGCGAACCGACCACGACGATTTTTTGACGCATACCGTGGGAATAGCTCTGAATTTTTGCTTCAAGCGCATCGAGAATATCCATCTGCCCGGCGAGCTGCTCAATGCGTTTTATGCGCAGGTCCGACGGAACCTCGTACATATCCGCGACAAAATTCAGGTACTCTATCCCTTTCAGGCGCAAAAATACGTTGGGATCGTCCGAAACGTAGCCTATCTGACGCTTGGCGGAAAGGTCGTCTTTTTCCACGTCAAAACCGTTTATCCGTATCGAGCCGGAGGTGATGGGGATAATGCCGGTCATCATATGGATCGCCGTGGTTTTGCCCGCGCCGTTGCGGCCTAGGAAACCGAATATTTCGCCGTCCCTGATCTCAATGCTGACATGGTCAATTGCATTTTTTCTGCCGTCATAGCTTTTAACAACATCCTGAAAGGTTATCATAACGATTCCTCTTTTCCCTTATTTTCTCTGTAACAGCAACGCCTCATATACGCAAAGCGGGATACGGCCCGTGCCCGTCAGGCCCATCCGGTTCGGTTTGTTTTCACCATGGTAGTCCGAACCGCCGGAGATATACAGACCGAGTCTGCCGCAAAGGCCGCGCAGGCGCTGTACCATCTCCGCATCGTAACCCGGATAATAGCACTCCATCCCGTCCAGACCCTGCTCCCGAAGCGTGCGAAGCAGGCTTTCCAGGCTTTCGCCTTCCGGTATTTTTACAGTGTGCGGGTGCGCGAGCACCGCAAACCCTCCGGCAGCATGAATTTTTTCAATGCAGGCCGCGGGTTCCGGGCGCGGCTGCGGGAAATAAGCCGGACGGCCTTTGGAAAGATACCTGTCGAACGCTTCATCCATGCTTGCGCACACGCCCATATCTACCAGCGCGCGCGCAAAATGCGCCCTTGTAACGCTCACTTTTTCCGCGTCCGGCAGCAGCGAGCCGACAAGCGGCACGCCTTCCCGCGCCAAAGCGCCGGCAATCTTTTGATTGCGCGCGCGGCGCGCCCGCTCCAGCGCGTATAAAAACGCAGCAAACTCCGCAGTTTCCTCAATAAACAATCCGAGTATGTGCATGCGTCCCGGATGTTTTGCCGAGAGCTCCACACCGGGAACGCACACAACGCCGGGGACCGACGCGCAGGCTGCCTGCGCCCGTTTCAGGCCCGCCGTCGTATCATGGTCGGTCAGCGCAAACGCCGCGATCCCCTGCGCCGCGGCAAGCTGCGGCAGCGCTTCAGGATCGTCCGTCCCATCGGAGCAGCTGGAGTGCACATGCAGATCAATCGTTCCGTTCATCACTTCTCGGCCTGCAGCTTGCGCAGTTCTTCCATAAACGTATCGATATCCCGAAACTGGCGGTAAACCGAGGCGAAACGAACATAGGCGACTTCGTCGAGCTCCCTGAGTTTTTCCATCGCCAGCTCGCCAATCTTCTCGCTTCGGACCTCCTGGCTCATATCGTTGGATATGGTATATTCAATCTCGTTTGCAGCCCGCTCCAAATCCACCAGCGAAACGGGCCGCTTTTCACAGGCGCGCAGCAGGCCGCGCAGCAGCTTGTCCCGGTCAAACGACTGGCGTGAACCGTCCTTCTTTACGACAATAATAGGAAGCGTTTCCATAACCTCGTAAGTCGTAAACCGTTTCTGGCACTGCAGGCATTCCCTGCGCCGGCGAATCCGCTCTCCGTCGTCAGTCGGCCTTGAGTTTACGACCTTGCTCTCTTCATACCCACAAAACGGACATCTCATCCGGGATCCCTCCCTTTGTTGTGTATACTGTATTTTACCATAAAAACATAAAAAATCAAAGAAGAACTTTTCGTCCTTCTTTGAATATCAAAGCGTTAGCTTATTTCTCCCAAGTAATCGTCAACAATAACCATCAGAGTCATCGGCGTTACGAGGCCGTTTGACAAGCGGTCAAGAAATGCAAGCGTCTCTGCTTCGGTTGGAAATATATCAGACGCTTCGGCTGTTTCAATTTCACCGTTCTCTTCTTTTACCAGCTTAACACCCGTGATAAGCCGGCCTTCCGTATGCTTACGGGTTAAGTAGTAATGAATCCTGAAATCCCCCTCGGAAACAGTTCTTGTAGCATAGAGTGTTTCCTCTTGATGTCGCGTTTCCAAAACCATTTTGCAAACACCTCTTCAATATGAAATTATTAGGGGGGTTGCTTTAAGTATAACGCATTCTCGCAATTTGTAAAGACCAAATTTTCGACAAATTCAGCAATCCTATTGTTCAAATTATTCAAAAACGTTGTATCAAGCCATATTTCAACGGGTTTTTGTTGAAAAAAACTCGTAAAAAAAATTTTTTTGTCACAATGAGAAGAACCCATACCGCATCAGCGAATCTTTCGCCGCCAGTATTTCCGTTTCCTCGCTGTAGCTGTGTCGGTATACCTCTATCACACAGGTCTGGGCGCCGGCCCGGTTAAGCCTGCCGAGAAACGACCGGTAATCAAACGAACCGAACCCCGGAAGCAGGCATTCCTCCGAAGCGGTAAAATCGCTGATATGAAGATGCACAAGTCTGTCGCCCATTGCGTCCAGCATATCGGCGGGCGCAATGCCTAGGCGGTTGGCCTGTTTGATATCCAGCGTGAACGCCACGTCGCCGCCCAGCCTTGCGCGCATTTGTTTGATGAATTCCAGTGTACCAGCCTGGTAGTTATACACATTTTCCTGCGAGAATACCAGCCCCTCCTCCGCCGCGGCGCGATACAGGCGGCTGTATACCTCGCAGTAGCGGTCCGGATCCACTGGAAGCCTGGAAAGCGCGCCGTGGAAGTTAAAGATGCACGCGCCCATCACGGCGGCGGTATGAAAGTATTTTTTATACAGCTCGACGCTCTCGTCGGTTCTGCGTCCGTATTCGGAAAAAAAATAGAACGATTCGGCAAAGGAAGTATACGGATGGTATGCCACGACCTCCATCCCATACTCCCGGGCCAGGTCACCTGTGCGCTTACCAAAGTCCGCGCCGCTCTCAACCTCCGAGTTCACGAACACTTCGAGAACCCGGAAGCCAAGAGCGGCGCTGCGCTTGACGGCTGATTCTATTAATTCCGGATAGAAGCTCGCAGTGGATATTCCAAGTCTCATACGGGCTCCCCCCTTTTCTGAAAAATGCCGTGCCGCGGCCGGCGATGCCATGCGGACTTACACAAACAGTTCGGGCTTGACGCCGAGAACTGCCTTATTTGCCTCCAGCAACGGCTGGATTTTGTCGCGGACAAACTCTTCCGTCTGTTCCGGCGCGCGGCCCGTGTACTGCTCCGGTGCGAGAATTTCCTCAATTTCCCTACGGGACAAACCAAAGGAAGGATCTGCCGCAATTCTGCTGATCAGGTCGTTTTCCAGACCCAGCTGCTTTACCTGACGCGCGGCCTCCATGGCATGCGCCCGGATCTTTTCATGCAGCTGCTGCCGGTCGCCGCCGCGCTTGACAGCCTGCATCATAATATTTTCGCTCGCCATAAAGGGCAGCTCGCTCTTGACGCGCTGGGCGATTACCTTCGGATATACGACGATTCCATCCGCGACATTGATATAGATATTGAGAATCGCATCCACAGCGAGAAACGCCTCGGCCACGGCGATCCTCTTGTTTGCCGAGTCGTCCAGCGTACGCTCGAACCACTGTACCGAAGCCGTGACAGCCGGATTGACCGCCGTCTGAATCACATACCGCGCCAGGGCGCAGATGCGCTCGCAGCGCATGGGGTTTCTCTTATACGGCATGGCGGACGAGCCGATCTGATTCTTTTCAAACGGCTCCTCAAGCTCCTTCAGACCCGCGAGCAGACGCATATCATTGGCAAATTTGGATGCGCTCTGCGCAATCCCGCTCAGAACGCTCAGCACATAGGCGTCCACCTTGCGCGAATAGGTCTGCCCGGATACGGGAACCGTGCTGGAAAATCCCATTTTTTCCGCAATGATCGCGTCGAGCCGCTTGACCTTTTCCGCGTCCCCGTCAAACAGCTCCATAAAGGAAGCCTGGGTTCCGGTTGTACCTTTAGACCCAAGCAGTTGCAGAGATGCGATTCTGTGCTCCAGTTCCTCAAAATCGATCAGCAGCTCGTTGAGCCACAGGGCGGCGCGCTTGCCGACTGTGGTGAGCTGCGCGGGCTGAAAATGCGTATAAGCCAAACAAGGCAGATCTTTATATTGCAACGCAAAGCCCACGAGCTTATCCATAACGCTCAGAAGCTTTGTCCGAATCAGGCGAAGCCCTTCGCGCATAACGATAACGTCGGTATTGTCGCCGACATAGCAGGAAGTCGCGCCGAGGTGGATAATCCCCTTCGCCTTGGGACAGACTTCGCCGTAGGCGTATACATGCGCCATTACGTCATGGCGCACCTGACGTTCCCGCTCGGCTGCGACCTCATAGTCGATATTGTCGATATTCTCACGCATCTGCGCGATCTGTTCGTCCGTAATGGGAAGGCCGAGCTGCTGTTCCGCCTCCGCCAGCGCCACCCACAGCTTGCGCCACGTGCGGAATTTGCAGTCGTCCGAAAACAGGTACTGCATCTGTTTGCTTGCGTACCGGGTGCTCAGCGGGCTCAGGTAACCGTCTCTCATTTTTCTTCAGTCCTTCAGTAATTTTTCTATCGCCGCACGCTTGACGCACAGGCAGAACAGACGCATGGCCGTTTCCAGCTCGCTCACCGGCGGGAAGGACGGCGCGATGCGGATATTCCTGTCCTCCGGATCGTTCTGGTACGGGTAGGTCGCGCCGGCGGAAGTCATGATTACGCCGGCCTCCTTCATCAGCTGTACAGTGCGTTTGGCGCAGCCGGGCAGCGTATTGAACGAAACGAAATATCCGCCCTTCGGCTCGGTCCAGCTTCCGATTCCAAGGCCGCTCAGCTCATTTTGCAGGGCGCTGAGCACAGCGTCGAATTTCGGCTTTAAGATTGCAGCCTGCTTCCGCATATGGCTGTGTACGGCGTCCAGACCGTCAAAGAAACGGATGTGCCGAAGCTGATTGATCTTATCCGGGCCGATGGTCTGATAGAACATCTGCGCCTTTATCAGCCCGATGTTCTCCATGCTTGCCGCGATGCAGGAAATGCCCGCGCCGGGGAAGCAGAACTTTGACGTGGAGGCGAATTCAAACACGATGTTCTCATTGCCCGCCTCTTTTGCATAATCGAATATATTGGCGATTTCAATCCGCTCGTCCGTGAGATGGTGGACGACGTATGCATTGTCATAGAAAATCCGGAAGTCCGGCGCGGCGGGTTTGAGGCTTGCCAGGCGGCGTATGGTCTCGTCGGAATACACGATCCCGGTGGGATTCGAGTATTTCGGCACGCACCAGATACCCTTGATATCCGCATCGGCCGCAACGAGCCGCTCCACCATATCCATATCCGGTCCGTTTTCGTCCATTGGTATATTGATCATCTCAAATCCAAAGTGCTCGGTTACGGCAAAATGGCGGTCGTAGCCGGGCACGGGGCAGAGAAACTTGCGGCCCGGACACTCGCACCAGGGTTTGACCGAACCGACGACGCCGTGCGTCATGGCGCGCGCAACCGCGTCATACATCAGATTGAGCGAGGAATTGCCGCCGACAATGATATTTTCCGGTTTGAGACCTAAAATATCCGCAAACAGCTTCTTTGCGCCGGGAAGACCGTCCAGGCCGCCGTAGTTGCGGGTGTCCACGCCATCGCAGAGGCAGTCTTCATTGGTCTGCAGCACGGTCAGCATTCCCTCGCACATATCCAGTTGTTCTGTACCGGGCACGCCGCGCGACATGTTCAGCTTCAAGCCCTGCTTTTGAAATTCTTCATATTCCTTCGCAAGTTCCCGCGCATACGCGGCAAGTTCCTCTTGCGGCCAGTTTGTCATGGGTTTCATTTTTAAACCTCCAATATCTGTAATTATGCCAAACCGCAAATCTGTTTCAGATAGCGGATTTCATCCTCTTCCAAAAATCTGTGCTCGCCGCTCTTCAGCTTCCCAAAGCGCAGTTCGCCGATTCGTTCGCGTTTAAGCAACTTCACCTGCAGGCCGAACTGTTCGCACATCCGGCGTATCTGCCGGTTTTTCCCCTCGCAAAGCGTGATGAGCAGCACGGAACGGTCCGGCCGGGCGGACTTGATATACACCTGCGCGGGCAGGAGCTCCAACCCGTCGTCCAGAGTCATACCGGCTTCCATCTGCGCGACAGCGTCGGGCGCAAGCGCGCCGTCCACCGTCACCCGGTATGTCTTGGGCACTTTGGATTTCGGGCTGGTAAGCGCGTTTGCAAGCGCGCCGTCGTCCGTCAGCAGGAGCATGCCTTCCGAATCGCGGTCGAGCCGGCCGACGGGGAATACGCGGCGGTTCACGCCCTGCAACAGGTCGTGGACACAGCGGCGGCCCAGCTCGTCGTGCATGGTCGTTACGACGCCGCGCGGCTTGTACAGCATGATATAGGTATGCCTGCGAAGCGCTGGACGCACGGCCTTCCCGTCAAGCGTAACCCTGTCCCGTCCCGGATCCACCGCTTGTCCCAGCTCGGCGCGCTCGCCGTCCACCTCCACGCGGCCGGCGGCAATCAGCTCTTCGGCTTTCCGCCGCGAACATACGCCCTGGTCCGCCAGGAATTTTTGCAGCCTCACAGCATTTTCCTTCAAAATTTTACCTCCACAGCGCGAATTTTACACTTTATTGTACCTCAAATGCAAGCTCAAGGCAATACTGAATTCATTATCAAAGCAAAATTCTTACGAAATATTTCCCATTTGCTCACAAAGGGCCGGGCTTCCACGTCCTCCACAGCCGCGAGCGGGACGGAAAGGACAAGCCTGCCGTCACAGTAGTAGCGCGCTTCAGCCAGCGCCTGCCCCCGCTTTATCGGCGCGAATACAAACGCAGGATATACAAACTCGACTGTGTATTCAACCGCTTTTCCATCCACTGCCAGCAGCGTTACGGGCGCCTGGTTTGCCGCCGTAACCAGCGCTTTAGTCCCGCCCCCAACGCTGATATGGCATGCGAGCGTACCGGCGGCGGCAATTTCCTTTACGGAAACGCGGGAAAAGCCGTATTCGAGCATACGGATGTGGTCGTTCCAGTCGTCCGGCGCGTGCAGAGTCACGCAGATGAGCTTGACGCCGTCCTTGGTCGCCGAGGAGACAAGGCAGCGGCCAGCGGCCTTGGTAAAACCCGTTTTCATTCCGTCCGCATACTCGTAGAGCTTCAATAGCGTGTTATGGTTCACATAGCGGCGGGTATATCCGTCTTCGTTTTGAAGCGTGACGGCTCTGGTTCCGACGACTTCGGATAAAAACGCATTCCGGCTGACTGCGCGCCCGATTTCGGCAAGTTCGCGCGCCGTGGTGTAATGTCCGTCCGCAGGCAGGCCCGAAGGATTCTCAAATTGTGTGCTTTGAAGCCCCAGCTCCGCCGCCTTTTCGTTCATCATCTGCACAAAAGCCGACCGTTCCCCGTCCCCGTAATGATAGGCCAGCGCTTCGGTCGCGTCGTTTCCGGAACAGAGAAGTGTGGCGTATATGAGTTCCCGGACCGTGATGTGTTCGCCCTCCTGCAAATATACGCTGCTCCCCTCGATTCCGACCGCCTGTTTGGGTACGGTCACCACGTCGTCCAGGCCGCCCGCCTCCGCCGCGACAAGCGCTGTCATAAGCTTGGTCGTACTGGCCATGGGCCGGGTGGCGTCGGCGTCCTTTTCATAGAGCACCACGCCGGTGGCGGCTTCCATCACGATCGCGCTCTGCGCCGATACCTCCGGAGCCTGTGCATAGTCGGTCCCGGCATCCGTCGCGGCGCAGACCGGCGTTCCGGCTAGAACGGCAAGGACGGTCAATAATGCAGCAATACTCTTTTTCAACGCGCGTTCCCCCACTTACATAGTATCCACATCCAACTATATTCAAAGCAGTGAAATTTCATGCGCGAGAGAGTCTTGCGTAAAATTTCCTTTTGGGGGGCATAAGGTATACGTGGACCGCAGCCGCCGGGCGGCATCGGTTTCGGAAAGGGCGCGCCTGCACATAATCCCGCGCATAATAAATTCCCGCCGTGCAGGGCACAGCGGGAATACTCTTACTTATATTTGCGTTTGCGGGCGGCTTCAGATTTCTTCTTGCGTTTTACGCTCGGCTTTTCATAATGCTCTCTTTTACGGAGTTCAGATAACGTGCCGTCCTTGGAACATGACCTTTTGAATCTGCGCAGCGCGCTGTCTAAGGACTCATTATCTTTCACTTTTACGACAGCCATTGATTTCTACCCTCCCTCCGAACGACAGGCCAGTATCTTTTTCTATTATACTAATGATTCATACTACTGTCAAGACAAATTTAGCGGACGACAAAATTTACGAGTTTGTCCTTCACATAAATCTGCTTTACGACCGTCTTGCCTTCCAGGGCGGCGGAAACGCGTTCGTCGGCACAAGCCTGCGCCAGCACCGTATCCTGCGCAGCGCCCACGGAAATCACGATTCGGCCCTTGAGCTTGCCGTTGACCTGGACGGGGATCTCAATGGCGTCGTCCACGGTTTTTGCAGGGTCGAACTGCGGCCAGACGCCCGATTCGGCAATGGGCTTCGGCATACCGATACGCTGCCACATCTCCTCGGCCAAATGCGGCGCGAAGGGGCTGAGCAGGCGGATGTATACCGACAGCGCTTCGCGCGTAACGCTGCCCGCCGCGTAGATATCGTTGAGCAGAGTCATCAGCGCGGCAATGGCGGTGTTGAACTTCAGTTCTTCTATGTCAGCGCCGACCTTTGCGATTGTGCGGTGGAAATTCTTCTCAAGCGCGCCATAGCCCTGCTCGCCCTCTATCATCTCCAGCAGGTTCAGGCTTCGCTCCAGAAAACGGCGGCAGCCGCGGATGGACGCGTTTGACCAGGTGGCGGTCTTCTCAAAATCGCCGATGAACATGACGTAGGTACGGAAGGTATCCGCGCCGTACTCGTCAACGCAGTCGTCGGGATTGATCACGTTGCCGCGCGACTTTGACATTTTGACCCCGTCCTCGCCCAGAATGTACCCGTGCGCGGTACGCCGCTTATAGGGCTCCGGCGTCGGGACCACGCCGATATCGTAGAGGAACTTATGCCAGAAGCGCGAGTAGAGCAGATGCAGGGTGGTATGCTCCATGCCGCCGTTGTACCAGTCGACGGGCGTCCAGTAGTCCAGCTTGTCCTGGGATGCGAGCGCGTCGGGGTTGTGCGGATCGATATAGCGCAGAAAATACCAGGAAGAACCCGCCCACTGCGGCATGGTGTCGGTCTCGCGCTTTGCGGGCTTGCCGCAGACCGGGCAGACGGTATTGACCCAGTCGGTCATGACGCTCAGCGGCGACTCGCCCGTGTCGGTAGGCTCGTAGTGCTCCACTTCGGGCAGGGTAAGCGGCAGCTGGTCCTCGGGTACCGGGACCCAGCCGCAGTGTTCGCAGTAGATCATGGGGATGGGTTCGCCCCAGTAGCGCTGGCGGGAGAACACCCAGTCGCGCAGCTTGAAGTTGACTTTCTTTTTCGCAATGCCGCGCTTTTCCAGAATCTCCACGATCCGCTCCTTGGCTTCGGCGACGCTGAGGCCGTCGATCAACGGCGAATTGATAATCGTTCCGTTCTCAATATCGGTATACGCTTCTTTTGAGATATCCCCGCCGGCGACGACTTCGACCATGGGCAGGCCAAACTTGACCGCGAACTCATAGTCGCGCGTGTCGTGCGCGGGCACGGCCATGATCGCGCCGGTACCGTAGGACATGAGCACATAGTCTGAAACATAGATCGGAATATGCTGGCCGCTTAAGGGGTTGACGGCCATTACGCCGTCAAGGCGCACGCCCGTTTTATCCTTATTGATCTCGCTGCGCTCAAAGTCGCTCTTCTGCGCGGCCTTGCGGGCGTATTCGCATATCTCCCCGTAATTGCGGAGCTTGTCCTTCCACGTTTCGATATAGGGGTGTTCGGGCGATATAACCATATATGTGGCGCCGTAAAGGGTATCGGGCCGCGTTGTGTACACGATAAGTTTTTCCGGCTCGGTCGTCTCAAACTCGACCTCCGCGCCGTAGCTGCGACCAATCCAGTTTTTCTGCTGCACGACGACGCGGTCAACATAGTCTACCATGTCCAAATCGTCGATCAACCGGTCGGCATACGCCGTGATCTTCAGCATCCACTGGCTCTTGACGCGGCGCTCCACCGGGCTGCCGCAGCGTTCGCACACGCCGCTGACCACTTCTTCGTTTGCAAGCACGCACTTGCAGGACGTACACCAGTTGACGGCCATCTCTTTTTTATAGGCGAGGCCCTTTTTGAACATCTGCAAAAAAATCCACTGCGTCCACTTGTAATACGCCGGATCGGTCGTCGCGACCTCGCGCGACCAGTCGATGGAATAGCCGAGCATTTTCAGCTGGCTGCGAAAACGCGCGATGTTCTTCTCCGTAACGACGGAGGGATGGATTTTGTTCTTGATCGCGTAATTTTCCGTCGGCAGACCAAACGCGTCCCAGCCCATAGGCAACAGGACATTGTAGCCCTCCATCCTGCGCTTGCGGGAAACCACGTCCATCGCCGTATACGGGCGCGGATGCCCGGCGTGCAGGCCTTCGCCGGATGGGTACGGAAACTCGATGAGCGCATAGAATTTCGGCTTGTCTGAAAAGTCCTCCGCCCGGAACGACTGGTGTTCCGCCCAGTAATCCTGCCATTTGCGTTCAATTGACTTGTGGTCGTACTTCATCATTTACTTCCCCTATCCATGAAAGGGCGCGCCCTTTCGTCTATTCGTCCAATAATGTGCCGGCGTCTATCTCCACCGCGTCGGCCCAGAGCTTTTCCAGGTTATAGAACTCGCGCGAGTTGGGATGGAAAATATGCACGATCAGCGGACCATAGTCAAGCAGCACCCAGCTGCCTGAACCGTAGCCCTCCCGGTGCAATACGCGCGTGCCGGCCTGTTCAAGCCGGAATTCCACTTCGTCCGCCAGCGCCTTAATCTGCGTGACGGAGGTGCCGTTACAAATTATAAAATAGTCGGCGACAATGGTAAGTTTATCTATCTTCAACACCTTAATATCTACCGCTTTTTTGGAGCTGAGCGCGTTAACCGCGACTTTCAGCATCTGTTCCGTTGTCATTGCGTTTCTCCTTTCCGATCCATGATAAGCTGATTATAGCACTCCACCGTGTCCCAGTGCAAGAGCGAGGGCTTGTTCACCACTTCGCAGATTGTGTTTGCCAGCGCGGCGATCATGGCCCCGTCCAGGCCCTGGTACGCGATCGCGCGCACTTCGTCCACGCCGGGAAAGTTCCGGTTCTCCTCAATGAAATCGGCGAGGTACACCACTTTTTCAAGGCCCGACATATACTTGCGGCCCGTTGTGTGATAGCGTACCGCGTCAAGAATCTCCGTGTCGGTCACATGCAGGCGGTGTTTCGCATATCCCGCCGCCGTGAGGGCATGCAGCAGCTTGGGTGATTTCTTTTCAAAATCACTGAGAAGTATACCAAATTCAGCGCAGTATTGCAACTGTCGTTCAAAGGTTTCCTCTTTTGTAATGTCGTGCAGAAAAGCGGCGACGACCGCTTTGTTCGCGTCCAGCCCGTAATGCGCGGCAAGCTTTTCCGCGGCGGACGCCACGCCGAGCGTATGCCGGAATCTTTTTTCCGACAGCGCGTTCTGCGCAAGCTGCCTGTATTTATTCATTATATCCATAGAAGCATCACCGATACAGTCCATTCTTGACAATATATTCGTACACATCCGGAAGCACCCACTGCGATATATCTTCGCCCTCCAGGCCGGACAGGCGGATTTCGCTTGAGCTGATCACGATCGGGTCGAGCTTCACAATCCTGCAGACTGCGCCGTAACGCAGACTGTACCATAGCTTTGCCAGCCGCAGCCGCCACTGGTCGCGCTTGTCACGCGCGGCGGTGACGACCTGGGCAAGCCTAAATATACGTTCCGGACTGCGCCACCTCGGCAGGGTTTTGAACATGTCGCTGCCACAGATGAGGCAGAGCGTGTCGTCAGGGTACTGTTTTTTCAGCTCGGCCAGCGTATCGCAGGTATAGCTCTTACCGCCGCGCCGCAGCTCTATATCCGACACTTCGTATTCAGGAAAGGCAAGCCGCGCCATCTCCATGCGCCGGGCCGGGTCATTGTGCTCCACGTTTTTATGCGGCGGCATATTGGATGGTATGATAATAATTTTGTCAAAATGCTCCTGCTTTGATATTTCTTTGAGCAGAAGGTTATGGCCCCGGTGCGGGGGATTGAATGTCCCGCCGAAAACGCCGATCTTCATCACTTACGGTTCTCCCTTTTTCAGATGGCCGAACGCCGTCAGGGCAGTTCGATCGTCCGCTTTTCCGGATCGGACGCAGGCCGGTAGAGCGTGACCTTGGCGCCGATCACCTGCACGACGTCGGCGCCGAGCGCTTCGGCAAGCTCGCCCGCGCACAGCTTTCCCGATATGCCCGCTGTCTCCAGCACGTTTATTTTCAGCAGTTCGTGCCGCTCGAGCGATTCGTCGATTTGCGCGATCAGGCCGTCGGTGAGCCCGTTTTTCCCAATTTGCTCCGTGGCCTTCAGGGTATTGGAAAGGCTGCGCAGATATGCCCGCTGTCTGCTCGTTATCATTGACTTCCATCCTTTTCTCTCGTCTGTTTCAACCGCTCGCAAAACCGTGCGAGCGCTACGCCGCGATGACTGATACGGTTTTTCAGTTCCGGGTCCATTTCGGAGTAGGTCATGCCGTATTCCGGCACATAAAATATCGGGTCGTACCCGAAACCGCCTGCGCCATGAGGCGCGTCCGCAATGCGGCCCGCGCACTCGCCGCGCACGGTGAAACAGTCTCCGTCGTTCGCGTAATAGGCGATGGCGCTCACAAACTTTGCGCCGCGCGCCGTCACGCCCTTGAGTTCGCAAAGCAGACGCAGCGTTCGGCCGGCATCGTCGAGCCCTTCGCCACCGTAGCGCGCGGAATAGACGCCTGGACGGCCACCCAGCGCATCCACCATCAGTCCCGAATCGTCCGCGATAGCCGGAATACCGGCCAGAATCGCGCCGTTTTTCGCCTTGAGCATGGCGTTCTCTTCAAAGGTTTCGCCCGTCTCCTCCACTTCGCAGTTGATGCCCAGCTCCGCGGGCGTTACCGTCTCCACGCCCAGCGCATGCAGTATGCTGTCAAGCTCTTTTCGTTTTTTTGCATTATTTGTCGCGACCAGAACCCTCATAAAGACACAAGCCCCCTCGCGTATTGTTCCGCGGAAAACGGCTCCAAATCCGTCATTTGTTCGCCAAGGCCCACGAACTTGATGGGAATGCCCAGTTCTCTGAGCACGCCGATCGCCATGCCGCCCTTGGCCGTGCCGTCGAGCTTGGTGAGGACGATACCTGTGAAATCGGTCGCGTCCTTAAACTCCTTGGCCTGCAACAGCGCGTTCTGTCCCGTTGTCGCGTCGAGTACGAGCAGAACTTCCTTATCCGCATCCGGCAGCTCACGGTCGATGACGCGCCGGATCTTCGTCAGCTCCTCCATCAGGTGCTTTTTATTATGCAGGCGGCCCGCCGTGTCGCAGATAATCACATCCGTACCGCGCGCCTTTGCCGCCGAAATCGCGTCAAACACCACGGCGGCGGGGTCGCCGCCCTCGTTATGGCGCACAATGTCCACGCCGACCCGACCGGCCCAGATCGACAACTGCTCCGCCGCTGCGGCGCGGAAGGTGTCGGCCGCGGCGAACAGGACTTTTTTACCCTGGTTTTTCAGGTAATACGCGAGCTTGGCCGCCGCCGTCGTCTTCCCTACGCCGTTGACGCCGACGAGCAGAATGACGGACGGGCGGGTACCTATTTTCAGCGCGCCGTCTCCGCTCTGCATCTCCTCGCAGATCACGCCGGCCAGCGCCTCACGCAAATCCTCTTCCGTCACAATCCGCTGCAGTTTCGCACGCTTGCGCAATGCGTCCACGATGTTTTCCGAGACTTCCAGGCCGACGTCAGCCATGACGAGCACTTCCAGCAGTTCCTCCAGAAAATCCTCGTCCACGCGGCGAAAACCGGACATGACGGCGTTGAGGTTCGCGCCGAACGACTGGCGCGTTTTGGCGAGCGAGCCTTTGATTTTATCAAACAAACCCATGCGCATTTCCTTTCTTAACCGATTTTAAGTTTCTGATAGACGTCGTTTACATTGATGGTAAGCAGTTTGGACACGCCCTCGTCCTGCATGGTTACGCCATACAGTACGTCGGCCTCCTCCATGGTGCCGCGCCGGTGCGTTACGATGATGAACTGCGTTGCCGACGAGAGCCGGCGCAGATATTCCGCGAATTTGACCGTGTTGACTTCGTCAAGCGAAGTATCGATCTCGTCCATGACGCAAAATGGAGTAGGCCGCACCTTGAGAATGGCAAAATACAGCGCAATGGCGACAAAAGCCTGTTCGCCGCCCGAAAGGGCTGAAAGGTTCTTGATCACCTTGCCCGGCGGAGAGACCTTGATTTCGATGGGCGAACCGAGCACGTCGCCCGGGTCGGTGAGCAGAATATCGGCGCTGCCGCCGCCGAACAGGTCGGCAAAGATCGCTTTAAAGCGCTCGTTTATGATTTTAAAGCGTTCCGAAAAGATCGTTTTCATACGCTGCGTCAGGTCGGCAATCACCTTTTCAATGTCCGCTTTGGCAGTTGTAAGGTCGTTGGTCTGCGCGAGCAGGAATTCATGGCGCTGCTTTACCGCCTGATACTCGTCGATCGCGCCGACGTTTACATCGCCCATCCCCTTCATACGGGAACGAATTTCGCCCAGGCGGCGCTGCGCTTTCGGGACGCTCTCTATTTCTACCCGCACGCCGGCGGCTTCGCTCAGCGTCAGCTCGTATTCGTCGAACAGTTTCATGACCAGTCCGTCGTATTCGGCGGCGACGCTTTCGCGCCGGCTCTCGAGTCGTTCCACCTCGCGGATCAGGCTTTCCTTGAGCGCGGCCGCGTCTTTTGCTTCGCCGCGGACAGCCGTAACATCGCGCTCGGTCTGTTCACGGCGGGCGACAAGGCCGGCGATTCCGCCCTGTTCCTGCGCGGCCTGCTCTTTTAAGGCCTGCGCCTCGGCCTGCGTCCGGTCTATATCCGCGCGAAGACGCTCGTTTTTCTCGCGTATGCTTTCAATCTCTTCCTGTCTTGTGCGCGAAAGGGCGGCGCGCTCCTGCTTGTACTGTTCCAGCTGCGCGACGTTCTGTTCCAGCGCCTCATTGTCTTTTTCCAGCGTGAAAATCCGCATTTGCAGCTGCGCCGCCTGCGCTTTCAGCGCCTCGCGCCGTTGTACAATCTCCTCCCGGCCTCGGGTCAGCTCGGCCTGTTCGGCCTGCAGCGCGTCCAGCTTGCGCTCCAACTCGGCCTGCGCGGCGGCGTCCGCCTCCCGCCCGGTCTGCAGCGCCGCGATTTGCTCGTCGGCTTCCCGGCGAAGCTGCCGCTCGCGTTGTGCCGCGGCCTGTGTTGCCGCAAGCCGCTGCGCAAGGTCGTCCCGCTTGAGGGTCCAGACCGTCTTCGCCTCTCCAAGCGAACGAATTTCGGCCTCCACGCCCTCGACATAAGCTACGTCGGCCGCGTATTTTTCTTCTATCTCTTTCAACCTGCCGGAAAAGCGGTCAAACTCCGCTGTTTCCGCTTTGAGTTCGTTTTCCATGCGTTCTATCTCGCCGCGCCGCTTGAGCAGGCCCGCGCCTTTGGCGGCAGAACCGCCGGTCAGACTGCCGCCTGCATTGACGACCTGCCCGTCCAGCGTAACCATCCGGAACTGGTATCCGGACTGCTTTGCGCAGCGCACCGCGTCGTCCAGGCTTTCCACCAGGCAGACACGGCCGAGCAGCCACTCGACAATGCCGCGATAGCGGGGCTCGCACTCGACGACGCCGGATGCCGGGCCGAGGTAACCCGGCGCGCCCCGCAGAGCGGACGGCTCGTTTACGCGGCCGCGGATGGTTGCGACCGGCAGAAAGGTCGCCCGGCCAGCGCCGCCGCTTTTCAGGTACTGAATCGCGGCCTTGGCGTCGGCGTCGGTGCCGACCACTATATTCTGGATTTGGCTGCCAAGCGCGGTCTCGACTGCGACGGCGTAACGATCCTGCGTGCGGATGAGCTCGGACACAGGGCCTTCCACGCCGCGCAGCACGCCGCGCGCGCTCGCCTGCATGACGCTCCTGACGCTGCCGTAATAGCCTTCGAAATGGGCCTGCATATCCTGCAGCGTCTGCAGGCGCAGGGTCTTCTGGGCGATGGCGCGTTCCAGCGCGCCGCGTTTTTCCGTTTCAGCGTCGAGCCGGTCTTTCGCCTGCTGCATACGGAGCCGATAGCCGCTGATCACGTTCGCGGCCGACTGTATACGCTCCTCAAGCTCCGCGCCTTCGCGCTCCAGCTGCGCCGCGTTTTCGCTTAACTGCGCGGCAGCGGCGGCACTCGCGCGCGCCTGCTCCTCCAGCCGGCTACGGTTTTCAGACTGCACGGATATACTGTTATCTGCATAGCCTATCTTCAGTTTCAGTTCAGTAACCTCGCCGTTCAGTTCCATAACAGAACGGTTGAGCTGGTCCAGCTGCGCGCGCTTGCCGCCCTCCGCAGCCTCTATGGAAACTCCGCTCTCCGCCAGCGCCTGCGCTTCGGCCGTCAGCACACTGATCTGCGTGCGGTTACCGTCGATACGGGCGCGCTGGTCCTCGATCTGGCTGTCGAAATCCTGCAGTTTCTCGCCGTCCTGCCGCATATCCTCCTGCAGGCGGGCGGCAAGCCGCTGGCCATGCTCTATTTCACTGCGCAGAAGCGAAAGGTTCCCCTCCTTCTCCTGCGCCTGTTCCTGCAACGCCGCGACCCGTTCGCGGATACGCTCTATCTCAGCGGTAAACGACTGGCTCTGCGCGTAGATCTCGTCAATCCGCCGCTCCAGCTGCGCCGCGTTCGCTTCCGTGTTCTCCAGACTCTCCCGCGCCGCGGCGCAGTCGGCCTCCATCTGCTGGCGGCCCGCCTGGATTTTTTCTATGTTCGCAAGCCATAGGCTTACTTCCAGGCCTTTTTTCTCCTCGCGCAGGGCCAGATATTCCCGCGCGGTCTCGGCCTGCAGGCCCAGAGGCCCCACCCGTTCGCCAAGCTCGGATAAAATGTCCTGAATCCGTATGAGGTTTTCTTCCGTCTGCGCGAGCCGGCGCTCCGCTTCGGCCCTGCGGTATCTGTATTTGGAGATACCGGCGGCCTCTTCAAACACCTGCCGGCGCTCGTCGCTCTTGACGGAGATGATGTCGGCAATCTTGCCCTGGCCGATCATGGAGTACCCGTCGCGGCCAAGGCCGGTGTCCATAAACAGCTCGTGGATATCCTTCAGACGTACGATATTGCGGTTGATCCGGTACTCGCTCTCGCCCGAACGATAAAACCGACGCGTCACTGTCACCTCGGAAAAATCAATGGGAAGGCTGCCGTCACTGTTGTCAAGGACCAGGGAAACTTCTGCAAACCCCATAGCGCTGCGCGACTGCGTACCGTCAAACACCACGTCTTCCATCTTGGAACCGCGCAGCAGTTTCGAGCTCATCTCGCCCAGAACCCAGCGTATGGCGTCGGTAATATTGCTTTTTCCGCTGCCGTTCGGCCCGACGATGGCGGTGATTCCGTCGTTGAAGTGGATCGTGGTCTTGTCCGGAAACGACTTAAAACCCTGGATCAGCAACGATTTCAGATGCATGAACAGCTTCACGCCTTTCCTCTACTCTCGCCGCGCCCGCCTGTGCAGGCTTTTGCTGCGGGCGCACGGCTATTTTAATATTTTACCAAATTAAAGGCTGCTTTTCAAGAGAATTCTGCGATCCGCGCCCGATTCACAGGCTACGCCCCGCATACGCGCGCAAACGCGGCCGAATGCGCGCTCTGATTTGCCGCGGCGCGGGATCAGTCCTTTTCTGCGGGCACGGCGAACAGGCGGCGGCCGGCAAGACCTGCATCGGGCCGGACGCGGACGCGTCCGATCCCAAGCTCGCGTTCGAGAGCCGTGACATTGGCGCGCCGCTGCCCGACCGCCTTGGACAGCGCCTGCGGCGCGACATGGACGCATACTTCGTCCGATCCCGCAAAATCCGCCAGCGCCGTATACATAAGCTTATAAAAAATCGCGTTTTCACACATCTCGCCAAAGGCCGGATGAAACGGGCCCGCAACTACGTCCTCCGCGGCAAACCGGCTGTCCGCATGCAATCCGAGCCGGATGACGGCCGCACCTGCGCGTTCAAAGAGCAGGCGCAGATCAGCGCACAGAGATACGGATTCCCGGAGCGACGCGGGCGTGTACTCGCCGGCGCGATACCGCCTCTCCAGCTCGGTCCCGCGCACCACCACGCACGGGTAAATCCGCACTGCGTCCGGACGCAGCGAACACAGCGTTTCCGCCGTCCTTTTCGCGCCGGCCGGCGTATCGCCCGGCAGGCCGGTCATCATCTGCACAACGAGCGAAAACCCCGCCGCGCGGATACGCGACGCGGCGCGCAGGGTATCCTGGGCCGAATGGCCGCGGCCGTTGATACGCAGCACTGCGTCGTCCATACTCTGGGCACCGAGCTCTATGGTGGTGACCGGGTAGGCGCGCAGCAGCCCGATCACTTCGTCGTCTATGTAGTCCGGCCGGGTGGAGAGTCGGATGCCGTCCGCCTGCCCGCAAAAATGCGCCGCGGCGTCCAGATACGCGCGCATAAGCGGCGCGCCGATACCGGTGAAGCTTCCGCCAAAAAAGGCTATCTCACACGTCTGCCGGGTCCGGTCGACCGTGCGGATAGCCTTTTGTATGATCGTATATACCTCGTCGGGGTCCGGCGGGCGCCGCGCACCGGCGATTCGCCGCTGGTCGCAGAACGAGCACTGGTACGGACAGGCCATGTGCGGAATGAATATGGGGATATTGACGTGCTTTTTCACAGTCCCATCAGTCCCAGCGCCTCGTCCGCAGCCCGCTGTTCCGCCTCTTTTTTGCTGTGCCCCGTACCTTTGCCGATCTGGTTGCTGTTGAGCATAACGGCAACGGTGAATACCTTGTTGTGGTCCGGCCCCTCCGTCCGCAGGAGCTTGTACTCCAGCCGTTCGCCCGGGTTCTGCTGAACGATTTCCTGCAATATGGTTTTGGCGTCCCGGAACAGGCGGCCCGACAACGCGTCCGGCATACCAGCCTCGAGATAGGGCAGCACAAACCGCTCCGCAGCCTCCATGCCGCCGTCCAGATAAATCGCCGCAATCAGCGCTTCGAATGCGTCGGCCAGAATAGAGGGCCGGTCCTTCCCGCCGCTCTGCTCTTCGCTGCGGCTGAAATGCATGTATTCCCCGAGCTTGATTTCCCTTGCGAACTTTGCGAGCGAAGCTTCGCAGACCAGCGCCGCGCGCAGTTTGCTCAAATCCCCTTCGTCAAATTTCCTGTTCTCAAGAAACAGCAGCTTAGCGCAGATGAAACCGAGCACGGAATCGCCCAGAAACTCCAGGCGTTCATTGGAGGCGACGCACTGCCTGCTCTCGTTGACGTACGAGGAATGCGTCAGGGCCCGATCCAGCAGAGTTAAATCCTGAAATTCATATCCAATCGCCTGCTGCAGTACACTTATTTCCATTGAGCCCCTCCTGAAATTACAAAAAATATGGAATCATAATAACAATATCCCCGCTGAGGGGATATTGAAAAAAAGCAGCGTCGTATAAACTCACTGTCTTTCCGAGATATAGTTGACGACGTCGCCGACCGTTTTGATATCCCCTACGTCCTGATCCTCAATACTCAGGCCGAATTCCTCTTCGATCGCCATGACAAGCTCGATCAGATCCAGCGAATCGGCTTCCAGATCGTCTATGAAAGAGGTCTGCATCGTAATCGAGTCTTCATCCGCCATAAACTGTTCCAAGATAATGGCCTTGACTTTATCAAAAATCATGTGTCCCACTCCTTCAGATTTCAATATACACACAAAATAATAGTGATATTATTCCACGGTGTCAAGAGAAATAACAATATTTCACAAAAATTTTTATGAAATATCGAAAACGGCGTGACGGAGCGTTTCATTGACGCCGGACTTGGCGAAGGACGCCGCCTGCCGTACTGCGTTCTTGATGGTGACAGCGTCCGAAGAACCGTGCGCCTTGATCACCGCGCCGTCGATGCCGAGCAGCGGCGCGCCGCCGTATTCCCTGTAATCAAACGTACGCCGGAACGATTCGATCTGCGATTTGAGCAGCAGGCCGCCCAGCTTGGTTTTCGTATTTGCAAGCAAAATATCCTTGAGGCTTTTGAGAATCAGCTGGCCCATGCCCTCCATTGTTTTCAGGTATACGTTTCCGGTGAACCCGTCGCAGACAATAACGTCCGCCGCACCAAGCGGGCCGTCGCGGCCTTCGATGTTGCCGATGAAGTTGACGTAGGGGTTCGCGCTCAGCAGCTTATACGCCTCCACCTGCAGCGGCGCGCCTTTCGTCGGCTCCGCGCCGTTGTTGAGCAGAGCAACTTTTGGTGACTCTATGCCGAGAACGGCCTTTACATACAACGAGCCCATCAGCCCGAACTGGTTTAAGTATTCCGCCTTGCATTCGACGTTGGCGCCGCAGTCGATGAGCATGCTCATCCCGTTGCGGGCGGGCAGTATCGTCGCAATGGCCGCGCGTTTGATCCCTTTGATACGCCGAAGGACCAGCGAGGAACCGACCAGCGCCGCGCCCGTGTTGCCAGCCGTGACAAAAGCGTCCCCTTCCCCCGCTTTGAGCAGACGGAGGCCGACGGCCATGGAGGAGTCCTTTTTCTCCTTGATAACCGCATCGGCATGATCGGTCATCTCAATTGTTTCCGGCGCGTCCGCATACGCAAATTTCCCACAAACCAGGCCGTTCTCTTCCAAAATCCTGCGGACCCTGCGTTCGTCGCCGCACAGAATGATATCGTACCCGTATTCGTCCGCCGCCAGCTTGCAGCCCTTCAAAATCTCGAGCGGCGCGTTGTCGCCGCCCATTGCATCCACAAGTATTCTCATTGCTCGCCTTCCTCTCTTACGCCTGCCGTTTGCATTTCCTGCCGCAGCGCCCGCGCCGCATTGAGCGCGGCCTGCGCCGTCCGTTCCCGGCGCTCCCGCTTCCCACGGGCCTTGCCGCCTGTATATTCGATCAGCCCGAAATTGATATTCATGGGCTGGAAATCCTCAATCGCCCTGTTGCTGATATAGTGCGCAAGCGCGCCCGTCGCCGTCGACGCCGGAAAATCCAAAAGCTCCAGGTTCAGCGCCCGCCGCGCAGCGTTCACGCCCGCGACAAGTCCTGAAGCGGCGCTCTCCACATAGCCTTCCACGCCCGTAATTTGTCCGGCAAAAAACAGGCCGTGCTCCGCAAGCACTTCATACGCCGGCGACAGGATCCCCGGAGAATGGATAAAACTGTTGCGGTGCATTACGCCGTATCGGGCGAAAGCGGCGTTCTCAAGGCCGGGGATCATAGAAAAGACCCGCCGCTGCTCGGGAAAGGTGAGATGGGTCTGGAAGCCCACCATATTGTACAGGCTCCCCGCGGCGTTGTCCCTGCGAAGCTGCACCACGGCATAGGGCCGCGCGCCCGTGACGGGATGCTCAAGTCCCACTGGTTTAAGCGGGCCGAAGCGCATCGTGTCCTCTCCCCTGGCCGCCATCACCTCAATCGGCATACAGCCCTCGAATACCATGTCCGGCTCAAAATCCCGCTGCTGCACGCACTGCGCGCCGCACAGCGCGTCCCGGAAACGCAGGTATTCCTCCCGCGTCATGGGGCAATTGATATAGTCGGGCGTACCCTTTCCGTAGCGGGAGGCAAAATAGGCGGTGTTCATGTCGATGCTCTCATACGTAACGATTGGGGCCGCCGCGTCGAAAAAGCTGAGCGCGCCGCCGAACCTGTCCGCAATATCCGCGGCAAGCGAGGGCAGGGTGAGCGGGCCTGTCGCAATCACGCAGGGACGGCAGTCCGGAATGCAATCCAGCCGCGCCGTTACAACCGATATGTTCGGGTGCGCCCTGATCTTCTCCGTCACAAGCGCGGAGAATGCTGCGCGGTCGACGGCGAGCGCGCCGCCGGCCGGCACGCTCGTGGCGTCCGCGCACTCCATGATCAGCGAGCCCAGCAGCCGCATCTCCTCTTTGAGCAGACCCACCGCATTTTCCATAGCGGCGGCGCGCAGGGAGTTGGAGCAGACAAGCTCGGCGAAATCCGGGCTGTGATGGGCGGGCGGCATCTCCAGCGGCTTGCACTCGACAAGCTCCGCCTGTACGCCCGCCTGTGCGATCTGCCATGCGGCCTCGCTGCCGGCGAGGCCTGCGCCGATCACCTTAACCGGCATTTTTCTTCTTCCCTTCCGTCTCATAGCCGCAGCCTTCGCCGAGACAGTGTATCTTTCCGCCGCGGCGGGTCTCGCGGAACAGGGTTTTGCCGCACTTGGGACAGACGTCCGCCAGCGGCTTATCCCAGGTCATGAACTGGCACTCGGGATTGTGTTCGCAGCCGAAATAGGTTTTGCCCTTCTTTGATTTTTTCTCGAGCACTTTGCCGCCGCAGACCGGACATACGCCGGGCGTCTCCACGACGATCGATTTTGTGTTCCGGCATTCAGGGAAGCCCGGGCAGGCCAGAAACTTACCGTTTTTACCGCTGCGGATCACCATGTTGCGGCCGCACTTTTCACATATGACGTCCGTCACCTCTTCCGGCACCTTGATCTTAACGCCTTTCAGCTTTTCATTGGCGTCCTCGAGCGTCTTCTCAAAACCGCCGTAAAAGGCGCGGATCAGGTCCACCCAGTCGCGATTGCCCTTGGCGACCTCCTCCAGGTCGTCCTCCATTGCCGCTGTAAACTTTACGTTTACGATATCTTTGAAATATTCCGTCATCAGATCGTTGACGATCTTGCCAAGCGGCGTTGGGGACAACAGCTTTTTCTCCCGCACCGCGTATTCGCGGTTGATGATGGTCGCAATCGTCGGGGCATAGGTACTCGGACGGCCGATCCCCTTGTCCTCCATCGCCTTTATCAGCGTGTCGTCGGTATAGCGGGCAGGCGGTTTGGTAAAGTTCTGTTCATGCAAAAGCTCAATAAACTGCAAAACGTCGCCCTCTTTGAGCGGCGGGATTTTCCGGCCCTTATCGATCACTTCCTCGTCCTTGCTCTCGGAATACAGGGCGGTGAAGCCGTCAAACTTGATCTTCTGATACTGCAGCTTGAACAGGTACCCGTTCGCGAGGATGGAAACGGCGGTCACGTCGTAGGTCGCCGCGCTCATCTGGCTTGCAACAAACCGGCTCCAGATCAGCTTGTACAGCCGGTACTGCTGTGAAGTCAGGCTGTCCTTAATTTGATCCGGGACTATATTCACGTCCGTCGGGCGGATCGCCTCGTGCGCGTCCTGTGAAGATTTTGATTTGCTGAAGCGGTTGATGGACGCGGGGCAATACTCTTTTCCGAACCGGTCGCGCACGTAGCCGCGCGCCGCCTCGGCTGCGTCGTCGGAGATGCGCAGGCTGTCGGTTCTCATATATGTGATCAGGCCCATGCTGCCCATGCCCGCGACGTCCACGCCCTCGTACAGCTGCTGCGCGACCCGCATGGTGACTTCCGGACGGTAGCCGAACCGCCGGGACGCCTCCCGCTGCAGCGTTGAAGTGATATAGGGCGGAGAAGGCCGCACCGTCTTTTTCTTCTGCGCCACTTCATGGACTTTATACTCCGCGCCCTCAAGCGCCTGCAGGACGCGGTTCGTCTGCTCCTCGGACTTGAGTTCCATCTTTCCATCGAGCGTACCGAAAAAACTGGCCGTAAAGGTTTCGCTTCCCACGCCGCGGAAAACGGCCGCAATGGTCCAGTACTCTTCGGGCACGAACTGCTCGATTTCCCGCTCCCTGTCGCAGAGCAGGCGTACGACGACCGACTGTACGCGGCCGGCGGACAGCCCTTTCTTAATTTTGCGCCACAAAAACGGGCTGATTTTATAACCGACAAGACGGTCGAGCACCCGGCGCGCCTGCTGTGCGTCCACGAGGTCGCCGTCTATGGCGCGGGCGTGCTCCAGGCCGTCCAGCACGGCCTTTTTACTGATTTCATTAAAAGTGACGCGGTTTTTCGCGTTCGGGTCGAGCCCCAAAAGATTGGCGAGATGCCATGAGATCGCCTCGCCTTCGCGGTCCGGGTCGGTGGCGAGATAGACTTCGCGCCCTTTCGCCTGCTCTTTCAAATCGTCGATCAGCTTCTGCCGACCCTTGATGACGACATACTGCGGGGCGAAATCATGGTCGATATCCACGCCCATCTTGCTGGGAGGCAGATCGCGCACGTGGCCCATGGAGGCGACGATCTCATAGTCCTTGCCCAGGTATTTCTTAATTGTGCTCGCCTTGGCCGGCGACTCCACAATCAATAGTTTTGGCATTTGCAGCCCTCCTATATCGTATATCCCCTGGAAACGGCGTATATTCCGCCGGGCTTTTCCGTTATTATGCCCTGAATTTGCAATTCTGTCAACTGATAGATCAAATCTCCGAGCGAAAGCCCGGTTTCCGCCGCGAGTGAAGAGGCGTCCATATCCCGCCCGATGAGCAGGCGGAGAATCTGCGCCGCCACGGCGTCCGGCGCGGGCTCCGGCTCCGTTTTTTCCAAAGGCGCGGGCTCCGGCTCCCCGGCAAGCCTGCGCGCGGCCGCAGCCGTGACCGGCCCGAACTCCTCCAAAACGTCCAGAGCGCACGTCGTAAGCTTTGCGCCGTCGCGGATCAGCTCGTTTGTGCCGGCGTTCTGCTTCACGTCCGCGTCGCCCGGCACGGCAAATACTTCGCGGTTATAAGCGAGCGCCCATTTGACAGTGATCATAGACCCGCTCTTTTTCGGCGACTGCACGACGAGCACACCGTCGCTCATGCCGGCTAGCAACCGGTTGCGGATCTGGAAATGGTGTCGGAGCGACCGTGTGCCGGGCAGAAACTCGCTGAGCACGCAGCCCGTCTCCACAATGTCCCAGTACAGTGCGGTGTTGGAATAGGGATAGATCACATCCGCGCCGCCGGCGAGGACGGCGACCGTGGGCACGCCCGCCTCCAGCGCGCCGCGGTGGGCGCAGGCGTCGATCCCCTCCGCCATGCCGCTGACAATACGGCAGCCGCATGCGGCAAGCTCGCCGGCAATCGCCTTTGCCGTACGGCTTCCGTAGACCGTCATCTTCCGCGTGCCTACAACCGTAATCTGCACCGCGGCGTCGTCGGCCAGGCGCACGCCTTTTCCGAATAGGAGCAGCGGCGGGTTATCGATCTCCCGCAGGCGGCGCGGATAGTCCGCGTCCTCCATGGTCATGATCCACAATCCGTTCTCTTCGCACTGACGCAGCACACTGTCCACAATACGTAGGTCGCGGTTGCGTTCAAGCGCTGCGATCTCCCGGTCCTGCAAAAGCCCGCTGGCCTGCAGCTCCTCTTCCTGCGCCAGGAACACTTGTTCAGGAGAACCGAACCGGTCCAGCAGCCGGTGAAGCTGAACGCTGCCCGGCGGCAGCGAAGCGATCATCCACAAAAGATGACAAAGGCGGCTCTCTTCCACTGGCTCACTCCCCTATCCTATGCGGCATTTATCAACTTCATATCTATCCCCTGTCCCGCCCGGACATTTCCCACATGATAATGGATGCGGCGACCGCCGCGTTGAGCGATTCCACTTGCGGCGCGATGGGAATATACACCCGCCCGTCGCAAAGCGCGGCCGCACGTGCAGACAGGCCCGCGCCCTCGTTGCCGACCGCGACTGCGCCGCCGCGCGTAAAATCCGCAGCGTCGATGCGCGCCGCGCCCCTGTCAAGCATGGCGGCGTACAGGACAAGCCCGCGTTCGTGCAATGCGGCCGCCGCCGACTCAAACGAGTCGAAACGGTGCAGGGGGACCTTGAGTACCGCGCCCATGCTCCCCCGAAGCACCTTGGGCGCGAAGGGGTCGCAGCCGCCGCACAGAACCACGCCGTCTATCCGAAAAGCGGCCGCCGAACGGATGACAGCGCCGATATTGACCGGGTCCTGCACCTGCTCACATACAATATATCGTCCTTCGGCGCGCAGCGATTCGCAATATGCCGGCACGCGGCAGACGGCGACGACGTCCGGCGCGCTCTTGAGCGAACTGAGCTTTGCAAGCACTGCGTCCGACGCGAGCACTATTTCGCAGCGCACGCTTTCAAGCAGGGCCGCGTGCCGCTCCTGCGCACCTGTGCGCACAAACAGCGCTTCCAAAGCGATCCGTTCGTTTACGCACTCCCGCACAAGCGACGCGCCTTCCGCCAAAAACAGGCCGGTCGCAGCCCGCTGCTGCGTGCGCTGCAGGGCTGCGTACCGCTTTACGAGCGGATTTGCGGGGCTTGTAAGAGTCTTCCACTCCATTGCTGCACATACCTTCCCCTTCAAAATCTACAAGCATTATATACCGCGCCTGTCAAAAAATCAAAGGTTTTTGTGAAAGCTCTGCATTTTTCAGGTTTTTTTCACCCTTATCAGCTTATTTTCAAGCTGTGTTCATGATATCGTCACATGAATTGGCGATACTATAACCACAGCGGACCATTTCCCGCGCAAAGGAGGCAAACCAGATGCAGGAAGACAACAATAAAAACACAATGCACAATGAAGACCAGAACCACGATATCGGGCGGAAAATAGAGGAGAGTTTCCACCCTGAATACGCGGCGGCCGCGGAAAACACGGACGCGCAACAGGCGCAGGCGGAAAATGCGACGGCGCCGGGCGCGGACGAAGCCGACGGCATCCCCGTAATCGACGATTACCAGTACGGCGCGACGACGGACGGTCCCTATTCCTATGCAAACCGCGCCATGGACGACGCGGCCCAGTCCGATGGACAGCCGCATTACGCGCCGCCTGTCTACACACAACAGCCCGCAGCAAGCGGCACGCCCTTCTGGGAGCAGGGCGGCGCGAAGCAGTCCGCAAAGCAGGAGAAGCCGAAATCCAGGCTCACTAAAGGCGGCGCGGCCGTAATCGTCGCCCTGTGCGTGCTCTTTTCCGCTGTGTTCGGCATCGGCGGCGGCGTGCTCGGCAACTACATTTACGCGCAGGCAAACCCGCAGGAGTCAACGCAGCAGTCGCAGTCCGCAAGCCAGAGCGACAGCGGCATGCTCCACACCTCGGACAGCGCAGACCTCTCCAGCAAGACGAAAACGCTGACCAGCGTCGTGGATTTCGCCGCGGACTCTGTCGTTGAGATCACAACGGAAGCGATTTCCATGTCCTACTACTTTCAGCAGTTGATCTCCACCGGCGCGGGCAGCGGCGTTATACTGACAGAGGACGGATATATCGTCACCAACAACCATGTTATCAGCGGCGCGAGCAAGATTGCCGTCACCCTCAAAAACGGTGAAGAATACTCCGCCCGCCTTGTCGGTACCGATTCTGAAAACGACCTTGCCGTAATCAAGATTGAAGCGACCGGCCTCAAGCCCGCCACCTTTGCCGACTCTGACGAACTGCAGGTCGGGCAGGTCGCAGTCGCGATCGGCAACCCGCTCGGCAAGCTCGGCGGCACGGTCACCGAAGGCATTATCAGCGCGCTTGACCGCGAAATCGACCTGGACGGGCAGCAGATGCGCCTGCTTCAGACCAGCGCGGCGGTCAATCCGGGTAATTCCGGCGGCGGCCTGTTCGATGAGAACGGCTACCTTATCGGTATTGTCAACGCGAAATCCGCCGGTTCCGAAATCGAGGGACTGGGCTTCGCCATCCCCTCAAACGAGGTCAAAACCGTCACTGACGAAATCATTTCCGGCGGAGGTTCTCAATCCGACGGCCAGCAGTCCCAGGACGGAGTACGACTGGGCGTAACCCTGATTGATATCGACGACGAGCAGACTGCCGCCATGTATCGCGTCTCGGAATACGGCGTTTACGTCATTCAGGTGCAGAGCGGTTCCAACGCGTCCAACGCCGGCATTCAGGCGGGCGACCGGATCGTCAGCGTGAACGGCGAAACCATAGATCACGCAGACGACGTGTCCGACGTGCTGCAGGAACTCTCGGTCGGCGACACGATGCGCATAACCATCAGCCGCGGCGGCACCGAGATTACGACCGATATACTGCTCGCCGGCTGACCTTATACTGGATCTCACGGTCTTTCCCTTTTCAACAGCGATATGCCTGCCGCGCTTTCCCTGGCAGGCATATCGCGTATCCCTTGCTTTTCAACGGAAGATCGAATATACTGTATATAATATTATTTGGAAAGGTGGATGCGCCATGTATCATCTGCTGGTAGTGGATGATGAAGAAAAAATCCGAGGGCTTATCCGCAAATATGCCGAGTTTGAAGGGCACCGCGTGACCGAAGCGGCCGACGGCATGGAAGCAGTGCGCCTGTGCCGTGAAAACACGTATGATATTATTATTCTGGATATTATGATGCCGGAGCTGGACGGATTTTCCGCTTGCCGGGAGATACGAAAAACCTGCGATACGCCGGTGATCATGCTCTCGGCCCGGGGCGAGGAATACGACCGCATTCACGGCTTTGAGCTGGGCGTGGACGACTATGTGGTCAAGCCCTTTTCGCCGCGCGAGCTGATGATGCGCGTAAACGCCGTTATCAACCGTACGCATGCCGTACCCAAACAGGACCGGGAAATCTTTGAGCGCGAAGGCCTTAAGATCGATTTTACAGGCCGGATCGTGTACATAGACGGCAAGCGCATATCCCTGTCTCCCAAGGAGTACGAGCTGCTTTTTTACCTTGTGCGCAACCGCAACATCGCGCTCTCGCGCGAAAAACTGATTACGGAAGTGTGGGGCTACGACTTCTACGGCGACGACCGGACCCTTGACACGCACATCAAGCTGCTGCGCAAGAGCCTGGGGCCGTACAGTAAATTTATTGTGACGCTCAGAGGAATGGGGTACAGATTTGAAGGGTAAACGCAAGCTCAGCGTAAAGTGGAAGGTATTCGCCTATTTCGCTGGTTTCACCGCGCTCATGCTCGTTCTGCTCTGGGTCTTCCAGATCGGATTTCTGGAGGATGTGTACCGGGTGACAAAAATACACAATATAAAGACGAATGCGAAACTGATCGCGCAGAACATAGACAGCGATGACCTGGAACAGCAGGTTCTGGATATGGGCCAGGCCGGCGAAATGTGCATTGACATCTATAACGACAGGTATACGACGCCCGTACTGCGCAGCCATACCGAACCCGGCTGTCTGCTGCACAACCTGCCGCTCAGCTACATTTCAGGCCTTTACCGGCTCGCAACGGAAAACGGCGGTTCCTACTACGTCACCCTGAACCTCAACGACTTTCTGAGTGCGCAGGGTTACGTCAACATCCCCCGTACATACGACAGCCTCATTTACGTGCTTGTGACGCAGAATGCGGCGGGCGACAATATGGTCATCCTGCTCAACGCCTTCGTCACGCCGGTGGCCGCGACCATACAGACGCTCACATCGGTGCTATCCATCATCACTGTCGTGCTCATCTTTGTTGCGGCGGTGCTCGCGTTCGTCCTTTCGCGCGTCATTGCTAAGCCCATTGTAAAGCTCAATGACAGCGCAAAGGTACTTGCAACCGGCAACTACAACGCAGACTTTACCGGCGGCGGCTACCGGGAAATCGCCGAGCTGTCCGACACGCTGCGCTATGCGGCGCAGGAGCTGTCCAAGGTCGACGAGTACCGGCGCGATCTGATCGCGAACGTGTCGCACGACCTGCGCACGCCCCTCACTCTCATTGCGGGCTATGCAGAGGTCATGCAGGATATCCCGGCTGAGAACACGCCGGAAAACCTTCAAATTATCGTCAACGAATCCAAGCGCCTGACCGACCTTGTAAACGATGTGCTGGATATTTCAAATTACCAGGCGGGAAATATGGAGCTGAACCTGTCCAGGTTCAACTTAACCGACGCGGTGCGGGAAATCCTGGGCCGATACAAAAAATTTACCGAGCAGGACGGCTACACCATCGACCTGCGCGCCGACGGCGATTACTATGTATACGCCGACAAGATCAAAATCACACAGGTGCTGTATAACCTGCTCAACAACGCCATCGCCTATACGGGCGAGGACAAAAAAATTACCATCCGCGTCCGGCGTTCCAAAAACGCCGTGCGCGTCGATGTGATCGACACCGGCGAGGGCATACCGCCTGAAAAGCTGGGTATGATATGGGACCGCTACTATAAACTTGACAAAACGCACAAACGCGCCAAAATCGGGACGGGGCTCGGCCTTTCCATTGTCAAGGAAATCATAGAACAGCACGGCGCGTGGTACGGAGTTGACAGCCAAGTGGGCGTGGGCAGCCAGTTCTGGTTCGCCCTGCCCCTGGCGGAGGACCAGCTATAAAAACAGACGGACGGTGATGACTGCGCCGAAAACAGCACACAGGTCGGCAAAGACGGCGGCGGGCAGCGCCCGTCCCGTCTTTTTAATGCCCGCGCTGCCCATGTATACGGTCAGCGTGTAAAACGTCGTCTCAGTGGAGGCGGCCAGCACGCTCGCCATCCTGCCGATTTCGGAATCCGGTCCGTACTGGACAAGGTAGTCGTTGAGCAGCGCCATTGAACCGGAACCGGAGAGCGGGCGCATGACGGCAAGCGTCATCAGCTCCTCCGGGATAGACAGGAGCCTTGCGACAGGGCGCATGCCCGCATTGAGAAAATCCATCCCGCCCGAGGCGCGGAACATCGCTATGGCCGTCAGCAGCGCTACGAGTACCGGCGCGATCTTCAACACAATCTTAAATCCGTCCCCCACCCCTGCAATGAATTCCTCAAAAATATTGACTTTCCGGACAAGGGCAACGATGAATACCGCCGCCATCAGGACGGGAATTGTGTAGTTGAACACGCCCATGTCAGGACCTCCCGCTCGTCAGCAGGTTTGCCATCAAGATCCCTGAAACGGCGGCGAACAGCGACGTGACCCAGATACAGGGCAGAATATCCATGGGCTGCGCCGCGCCGGCTGCGGCGCGGAACGCGGCAATATTCGTCGGGATAAACTGGATGGAAGCCGTATTCAGCACTGTGAAAATTACCATGTCCTTCGTCGCGACCGCGCGGTTGCCGTTGAGCGCGTTCATCCTCCGCATCGCCTCGATTCCCGACGGCGTCGCGGCGTTTCCAAGGCCAAGGAAATTTGCCACCATATTCGTTGTAATATGTTTTCTTGCCTGATGGTCTTTCGTACGGAACAGCAGGCGCGTAATCGGTGAAAACAGCTTTGCCAGCGCATCTATAATCCCCGCCTTTTCCGCAACGCGCATTACGCCCGACCACATCGCAATGATCCCTCCGATCTTCAGGCACAGCTCAACCGCCTGCACGCCGCCGGAAAGCGCGGCGTCCGTTACAGACAGACCGTTCCCGGTCGCAACGGCGACCGCGGCCGCCAAAATAATCAAGAAAGCAACGATATACGACAGCATCTCGCAAAAAACTCCTCTTATATACAAATTTTACAAATAATGTATTGACATTTTTTTCTAATCATGCTATGATTAGTATACAATAAATTTAAAGAGGGGATTATGGGTATGAAGGCTACAGGTATTGTCCGTCAGGTTGATGAATTGGGCCGTATTGTGCTACCGATCGAAATCCGTAAGAAGATGGGCATCAATCAAAAAGATCCATTGGAAATATATGTGGATGACGACAGTATCATACTCAAAAAATACCAGTCGGGCTGTATTTTCTGCGACAATGCGCGCGCGGATGATATTGTCATCTTCCAGGGAAAACGAGTATGTAAGAACTGCATACACGAACTGCAGCGCTAAAAAAGCAGGAGGAGCATGGCCGCAGGCCCGCTCCTCCTTATTACTTGAAAAGATATAAAAAACAGGAAGCATTGCCGTACAATGCTTCCTTGTTTTCAGTCCGCAAGCATAACCGCTTTCTGCAGCACCGCATTCGCGACGCTGCCCGCGACGCCCCGGCCCGCGCCGGCGTTTTCCGCGATCACGATAAAGGCGTACGGATGCTCGCTGTCGTCCAAAAATCCTGCGAATACCGAGTGCGGTTCGCTGCCGCCGCTCAGCTCTGCCGTGCCGGACTTGGCACAGATCTGCAGATTGGGAAAATTCTCCTGCCCGTAATAGGACTCTACATTATTGCGCATCATTCGCTTCAGCTCGCGCGCCGTGGCGGACGACATCAGCCGGGTGGCATTTTGGGGGTCGCCGAGCGGGAAAGACAAGCCGATTGCATTTGTCGTTTTCTCAACGAGCGACGGGTATACGGCCACGCCGTCGTTGGCGACCGCACCCATATATATCATAAACCCGCACGGATTGACAAGGTCGGTATACTGGCCGATTCCGGCCCAGGCAAGCTCGGAATCCGTTGTATCCGCAACGTCGAAGTTTCCTTTTGCCGTCGTCATCCGGCTGAAAGTGAACGAATCGGTCACGCCCGCCTTTTCGGCGTAGTGGGTCAGCGTCGGCCCGCCGAGTTCGACGGCGATCTCAGCAAACGCCACGTTGCAGGAATAGGCCAGCGCCTCGTCGAAGCCGATCTCACCGTGCACGCCGCTGCAGCGGATTTCGCCGCCCGGCAGTTCAATACTGCCCTCGCAGGTAAACGTCCGGCTGTGGATATCCGGGATTTCGTCGATTGCGGCCTGGGCCGTTATGAGCTTAAAAATCGAACCGGGCGGGTAGGAACTGGATACAAAGCGGTTGATATACACGCCGTCCCATGCGTCATCCGGCGCTTCCGGCAACTCGGGCGGGTCTGCGATGTCGAATGTGGGAGCGCTGATCATGCATAGGATCTCCCCCGTCTTGTAATTATAGACCCCGACGGTGCCCTTGTAGCCGCCCAGCGCTTCCAGCGCGGTTGCGCACAGCTCTGCATCGAGACTGAGCGTCAGCGTCGTACCCTCGCCGGCAAAGTTGTATACGCCGTTGAGCAGGTCGTACCCGACGAGCTTGTCCGCATAGTTTTTATAAACGCCGGTCGCCACATTGCCGCCGATATCGCCCACTGCGTGCATGGTAGCCCTGCGCACGGCCGCACTGTCATTGAACCGGCGCACACCGTTATCCGTCTCCACCAGCAGCGCGCCTTGACGGTCGACAATCCGGCCTGTGTTGAGGTCGCCGTTTGCATAGATATGTGCGTTTGCATAGAACCGGACCCATGTCGGCCCGTCCGTCAGATATTCATACAGGAAAAACAGAATACCGGCGAGCAGCGCCGCGGAAAATACGACGACAAGCAGCGTGCGTTTAAACACCTTGTTCATGCGCCGCCGGCCCCCTTCCCTTTCACCCGTTTTTCAAGCCTGATGGCGAAACTCGCATTCTGGCGCGTATCCGCCGCTTTTACAAAGGCGAGCAGCCCCCAACTTGAGATCATGCTCGAACCGCCATTGGATACGAACGGGAACGTAACGCCGGTCAGGGGAAGTATATCCACTGAACCAAATACGTTGAGCATTGTCTGCACCGTGAGCATACACATGGCGGCGCAGGCCGAAATGACGAAAAAGGACGACCGTCCCTGACCTGCGGACTTGACGCAGAATACCGCGAGCACGATGATTGCGACAACGGCGCAGAGCGCGACAAGCAGACCCCACTCCTCGCACAGGAAGCCGAATACGAGATCTGTATCCGCTGCGGCTACATGCTTGAGCCAGCCGTTTCCAAGTCCCACGCCGAGCAGGCCACCGCTGGCGGCATAGGTCAGGGTGCGGGTCTGCTGGTAGCCGAGCGTCGCGGCGTAGTCCCATACCTTCCGCCATGCCCGGAACCGGTTGAGCACATACGGCTTGAATTTAAAGACCAGAAACCCGAATAGGCCCGCGCCCGCGCCCGACAGCAGGATAGCGGAAAAATCGCCCGAGCGCAAAAACGCGATGACGACAAAGGTGACAAAGAATATCGCCGCGGTACCAAAGTCGTTCATCAGCGCGAGCATGCCGATACAGCCGGCGGACAGCAACAGGAACATCCACAGGTTCCGCTTCATCATAAGCCTGTCCAGTGTCGCCGCGCCTGCGTATACGAACGCGATTTTTGCAATCTCGGAGGGCTGTACGGAAAGCGGGCCGATAAAAATCCAGTTTTTTGCGCCGTATACCTCCCTGCCGAACAGCAGGGTAAGCGCCAGCAGGCCGAGCGCGCCGGCCGCCATAAACCAGCGCAGCTTTACCGAACGGCCCAGGTCCCGCAGCAGCCAGCCGAGCACGATGAACACGGCAAGGCCGATCCCGAACGCGGCGAGCTGTTTATATAGCGCGGACGGGTCGGACGATGCGATGACGGCAAAGCCGATTGTGGACAGAAAAAAGGCGATGGATTCCACTTCAAAACCCGTCCTGCGCAGCGTACGGATGACGAGATAATAGGCCCACATCACAGCGCAGAGGACGAAAAACGCAATGGGGATCCGGATCAACGCGTCAGACTCCACGTTCACCACAAGCGCGGCGGCCGTAACAAGCTGGAACAGGGTGAGCAGCAGAAACGTACTGAAGGGTCGGATTCTGGAGCCGGGCTTCGTCCGGTAAAACGCCCCCTCCTTGCGCTCTTCGGCGCTGGCCGGAATCAGCCGCATATCGACGCCGCCGAGCGATAATTTATCGCTGTAGCCGAGCTTCCGGCTGCCGGTTACGTCCTCCCCGTTAATTTTCATGCCCGTTTTGGAATGCAGGTCGGTGATCGTCCAGCTTCCATCGTCCTCCCGGACGAGCACGGCGTGGCTGCGCGACACGGAGGGATAATTGATCAGGATATCCGCACCCTTTGCGCGGCCGATCAGGTTTTCCCAGTGGTTGATGGGCAGCATGATCCCGCCGGGCAGCGCGATATGGCCCCACACCTCGGGCTCGCGCCGCCATTTGAGCAGGGATATGGAGATTCGCACTATGATAATAATCGCAAGCAGCGGCAGCAGCCAGCGCGACAAAAAGGTCACGGCGGCCAGCCGCGGATCGGGTCCGCCCGCGGCCTGCTCCACCGGGTTCTTAAACCAGTCTATAATGTTTTGAAAGATATTGAGCGGCATAGTATTTCCTCCGCGCATTGCGGCAGTGGATCGCAGGGCATGTCCCTGCGCAGGCGCAAAACAGCCTGTCCCGAGCCTGCGCCTTATTAAAAAGTATCTTATCATATTCTCAACAATATTTCAATTGCCGAATATCTTCATCAATCTGCACGAATTATAATATATAGTTTTACAATTAAAAGCAGGAATAGTATGAAATTTTTTTATAGGCGGAAATACATTGAAAAGCGGTTCTTGGTATAATATAATGTAATATAGACTTATTTGAAGGCGGTTAGAAGATGAAAGAAAAGACGTTTTATATCACCACACCGATTTACTACCCCTCTGACAAACTGCATATCGGGCATTCATACACGACTGTCGCGGCCGACGCCATGGCGCGCTACAAGCGTGCGCGCGGGTTCGACGTGATGTTCCTGACCGGTACGGACGAGCACGGTCAGAAAATACAGCGGAAAGCCGAAGAAAAGGGCGTAACGCCGCAGCAGTATGTGGACGATATCGTCGCCACCATCAAAGACCTTTGGCGCACCCTCAACATAAGCAACGACCGTTTTATCCGTACTACGGACCCTTACCATGTAGAGAGTATCCAGAAAATCTTTAAGGCCATGTACGACAAAGGCGACATTTACAAGGGCGAATACGAAGGGCTGTACTGCGCGCCCTGCGAGTCCTTCTGGACCGTAACGCAGGCGGTGGACGGCAAATGCCCCGACTGCGGACGGCCGGTGGAGAAGACAAAGGAAGAGGCGTATTTCTTCCGGCTTTCAGCATATCAGGACAAACTGATGGAGTACTATGCGGCCCATCCGGACTTTGTCCAGCCCCAGTCCAGGCTCAACGAAATGATCAATAACTTTTTGAAGCCCGGCCTGGAGGACCTCTGCGTGTCCCGCACGTCTTTCGATTGGGGCATCCCTGTCAGCTTTGACGAGAAGCACGTCGTTTATGTATGGGTTGACGCGCTCTCCAACTATATCACTGCGCTCGGTTACGGAAACGACGCGTACGACGACTTCGACAGATACTGGCCTTGCGACGTGCACCTTGTAGGCAAGGAGATCGTCCGGTTCCACACGATCATCTGGCCAGCCATGCTCATGTCGCTCGACCTGCCGCTGCCGAAAAAAGTGTTCGGCCACGGCTGGCTGCTTCTCGACGGCGGCAAGATGTCCAAATCCTTCGGCAACGTCGTCGATCCCACCGTACTGTGCGAGCGCTACGGCGTGGATGCCATCCGCTATTTTCTTCTGCGCGAAATCCCCTTTGGAAGCGACGGCGTATACTCCAACGAAGCGCTGATTAACCGTATCAACGCCGATCTTGCCAACGACCTCGGCAACCTGCTCTCGCGTAGCGTCGCCATGGTCCAGAAATACTTTGGCGGCACGCTGCCGGCTGAACACGCCGCGCAGCCGCTCGACCAGTCGCTCATCGAGCTTGCCCGGCGGACGGCGCAGGCTGTGGAGGAAAACATGGAAAATCTCCTGTTCTCCAACGCCCTGGCCGAAATCTGGAAGCTCGTATCAAGAGCCAATAAGTATATTGACGAAACCATGCCCTGGACGCTTGCCAAGGACCCGGAAAACAAGGCGCGCCTTGCCTGCGTACTGTACAATCTGTGCGAATCTCTGCGCATTGCCGGCATTCTGCTCGCACCCTTTATGCCGGACACCGCGCCCCGCATCTTCGCCCAGATCGGCGCTGTGGACGCGGCGATTACCGCCTGGGACGCGAGCAAGACCTTCGGCCTGCTGCCTGCAGACCTCACCGTCGTCCCCGGCTCCGCCCTCTTCCCGCGCATTGACATAAAGGCGGCGCAGGCACGCGCGGCAGCTGCGCAGGAAAACGCGCAGACCGCGCCTGTGAAGGCGGAGAAAAAGGAGCCTGCGGCGGAACAGGCGCCCGGCGTCATCAACATTGACGACTTTGCCAAGGTCAATCTTGTAGTAGCGAAAATCCTCGAGTGCGAGCCCGTACCCAAGAGCGACAAGCTTCTGCGCCTGATGGTGGACTGTGGCGCAGGCGCGCCGAGGCAGGTTGTCTCCGGGATTGCGGCGTGGTACTCCCCTGCCGACCTGATCGGACGCAGCGTCGTCCTTGTGGAAAACCTCAAGCCGGTCAAGTTACGCGGCGTGGAAAGCAATGGTATGATCCTCGCTGCGGATGCGGCGGCAGACGACGTACGCGTTCTCTTTGTAGACGGGACGATCCCGCCGGGATCCAAGGTTAGATAACGCGTTTAGGGAGGCGGAACAATGTATTTTGATACCCATGCGCATATTGACGATAAGAAATTTGACGAAACCCGATACAGCGTAATCAAAAGCGCCATGCGGGGTGAACTTTCCTGTCTTGTCAACATCGGATCCGACATAACCTCCTCCGAAAACTCCGTGCAGCTTGCAGAGAATTACGATTTTATCTACGCGGCGGTCGGTATTCATCCGCACGATTCCCAGAACGTAAGTTATGAGAGCTTTGAACGGCTGGAACAGCTTGCGGCACATCCGAAAGTGGTCGCCATTGGCGAGATTGGATTCGACTATCACTACGATTTTTCGGACAAGGCCAGCCAGTCCCACGCGTTTAACCACCAGATGGAGCTTGCAAAAAAGCTGGCGCTTCCCGTTGTCATTCACAACCGGGAAGCGCACAAGGACACGCTGGACGTACTGCGCCACTATCCAGGCGTAACAGGCATCGTACACTCCTATTCCGGCAGCATTGAAACGGCGCGTATCCTGCTCGATATGGGATATTACCTCTCGTTTAACGGCATTATCACATTTAAAAATGCGCACCGCACGCGCGAGGTGTTGCAATACCTGCCGCACGACCGGGTGCTGATTGAAACGGACTGCCCATATCTTTCGCCCGAACCCTACCGCGGACAGCTCAACACGCCGAACATGATTAAATACGTTGCGCAGGCTGTGGCGGAGATTTGGGATATGCCTGTGGAAGAAGTGGCGCGCATTACCATGGAAAACGGAAAACGCATCTATCATATCTCTTAAATTGGGGGGAAACGCGCAATGATGACGCTTACATACAGGATTGGAGATTCCCTTTATATCAACTTAACGAACCAATGCACCAACGCCTGTTCCTTCTGCATTCGCCTCGGCGGCGATTCGGTCGGCGGCAGCGACAGCCTCTGGCTGGAACGCGAGCCGGAAAAGGAAGAAGTGCTAAAGGATATCTTCCGTCACGACCTGTCCGAGCTCAAAGAGCTTGTTTTCTGCGGCTATGGAGAGCCTATGATGCGGCTGGACGACCTTGTGTGGATTGCTGCGCAGGTCAAACACAGCGCGCCGCAACTACCTATCCGGATCAACACCAACGGCCAGGCGGAGCTTTTCTATGGTCCTGACGCTGCCGCACGGCTGCAAGGCGTGGTCGATGTGGTGTCGATCAGCCTCAACGCGCCCAACGCGCGGCAGTACGATGAAATGTGTCACAGCGTTTACGGCGAACAGGCGTTTCCCGCCCTGCTTCGGTTCGCACAAAAGTGTAAGGACTATATTCCCACGGTAATCCTGAGCGTGGTGGATGTAATGGATGGGGACGATATTGAAAAATGCCGTGAAATTGCCAAGGAAATTGGCGTTACGTTACGGGTTCGGGAAATGATTGAATCCTGACCAGAGGGGGATGCGGTGCATCCCCCTTTTTTATATGTTAAGCAGAGAGACAGATTTTCGGTCCCGCCTATATCAGAGAAGACTGCATCGCAGCGCTTGCAGAAGCGTCCCGGCTTCCATATAATGAAGTGGTTTTAGGCAAGCGCCAAGCCCCGTCCGATCAATATTTTTTTCAGATGTCGGCATTACAGGCAATTGACTTACCATCTTGAGAATGCTATGATATATGCACAATGTTACAATACGGAGGGATGTGCATGAAACACCAGGTTATACCGAATACGGATCTGAACGTATCTTCTTATTGCTACGGCGTCATGTTCTTTGGCACACGCGCCAAAGGCGACGACGCGTACCGGCTCAGTTTGTAGAGGCTGGCGGCAATTTGTTCGACACAGCACACGGCTATGCATGTTGGATGCCTGATGGCGACGGCGCCAGCGAGCGCACTCTGGGCGACTGTCTGCAAAAGTTCGGCAACCGCAAGGACATGGTTATTTCAACAAAGGGCGCGCTGATTCAGACACTGCCGTTCTATCCCCGGCCGGACGACACGATGACGGCCGAGGTGATCGGCTCGGATATATCCGAGTCGCTGGAACGGCTGCGCATCGATTACATAGACCTGTACACGCTGCATCGGGACGATACGCGTCACACCGTTGGTGAAATCATCGAAATCCTGAACGCCGAAATCCGGCGCGGCAGGATCCGCTATCTGGGTGCGAGCAACTGGACGCCCGCCCGGATTGCGGAGGCTAACGCCTATGCGTAAGAGCATAATCTGCAGGGATTTGTGACTTCGTCGCCGCAGTGGAACCTTTGCGTCGCCAATCATCAGCCGTATAACTGGGACGGCACCAAGGACGATACCTGTCGTGTCACGACAGACGAGGACGTTGCATGGCACAGGAAAACCGGGTTCCCAATGATGCCCTGGACGCCCAGCGCATACGGTTATCTGAACGGGCTGGAAACGAATAACGCCATGTCGTTTGCCAACCCGACCAGCCGCAGGCGCAGGGATCGGGCGCGCGAACTGGCTAAGAAAAAAGGCTGCACGCCCTTGCAGATTGGCCTTGCCTATCTGCGCTCCTATGAATTCCCCGTCTTCCCCATTCTCGGCACAATGAACCCGGAACATCTTGCAGAAAGCCTCGGTGCGGACGCCATTGAGCTGACTGCGGCGGAACGAGACTGGTTGGTCGCAGCGGAATAGCGGGTGACGCGGACGGCACGAAAGCAGCTGATCCGAGATATAATGCGCGGCGGTTGCCGCTTTCGAAACAACAGAACAGTAACCGGAAGAAGTTCTTCCGGTTACTGTTTTTTTCAGGATTCTAAACGGGATGCATTTTTACACGGATAATCCGTCTGTTATCTGTGTTGAAAATATTCGTTCGATACATTTGGCCAGGCAAAGAAACATGTTTGCTTCATACCGGCCCCGCCCATCCCTTTCACAAACCCCTCTTCTTCTACCAAAACTATTTTCCAATGGCAGCATGGATTTATACGATCAGGTTGACAACCAGTCCCGCAATGAGTGAGAACACTATTACATAGGCCAAATACAGCAAAAAGCGACGGATCCCCAACACAATTTTCAGCGCGCCGAGATTGGTGATTTTTGTAGCGGGCCCGGTCAGCATGAATGAGGCGGCACCGCCCACACTCATGCCATCCCAAAGCCATTGCTGCAGCAAAGGAATGGTACCGCCGCCGCAGGCATATAGAGGCACGCCAATGGTGGCCGACATTAGAACGCCCAGCGCCTCATTTCCACCGAAGAGGGCCGCCATGGCTTCCGCCGGAATATACCGCTGAAACAGGGCGGAAAGCAGGACGCCAATCAGGAAATAAAGCCCGGTAGCTTTTACGTTGCGCCAGAGATTTTTCAGATAGCGCAGCAGAAGATTGGGATCCGTGTCCCGGTTTTCAGGTTCATCGAACCCAGTAAAGTTAAAAAATTGCTTATCCCTGTAAAAAAAGCGGATCAGCAGTCCGGCAGTTATGCCGCACAACAAGCAGGATACAATGCGTACAGTCAAAACGGTCCCACCAAGCGCCGCGCTGTAAATGATGAGCTGGGGATTGAGGAGTATTGACGACATCATAAATGCAGCCAGCCAATCGTCCTTGATCCCCACGCGAGAGAACGAAGCGGCGATCGGAATCGTCCCATACATACACAACGGAGAAGCAATTCCCAAGGCGCTGGCTGCCACAACGCCCAGAACTCCCAGCCGTTTCCCCTGTAAAGAACGGAAAGCGCGGTGGATATAGTCTTTGGCAAAGACGGAAACTGCCGAGCCGAGTACCATGCCCAGAACCCACCAGCCAAATATCTGCTCAAATTGAACGGTGAAATAGTACCAGATATAATTAAACTCTCGATGCAGTATATCCATTGCGCTTGACTCCTTGTCAAATCAAAAATTGACCTGACTTCTGTCGGGTACATTATAAAATCCGTCTTTTTATCATAATCAGGCAGTTCTATTGTCGCAGACATTTGCGTCTGCAACAATGCCGCACCATGTCAATACGCGGCAGGCCGCCGCCCGACGCATCTTTTCCAAGACGATAAATGGAGCGAACGCCCAGTGTCCAGTATCGCGGCAACGCATACCTGCATGCAACCAACTCCAGTTCGCCCGGCACAATTACAATGACCGACATACCCGGCCTGTTTTCGGCAGGACAACCTATCATACTGCCGGTTAAATCGTTTTGCTGACTCTGAATCGTTCCGCAATCATTGATTCACTCTATTCTTCCAGCTTCTGGCTGCCTGTGGACCACACATGCCGCAGCTTTGCCGCCGCCGGGGTATTCTGCGCCATAACGCCTGCCAATTTATGTGGAACATACGGTTCTTCCAGATAGGCGATCTCTTCCGGAGTCAAAACCAGTTCCATCGCCTTTACCGCGCCTTCGATGTGGCGCGGCTTTGTAGTGCCTACCACCGGCGCGTCCACCTTTGTGAAAAGCCATGCAAGGGAAATTTCCGTCATAGACACGCCCCGCACATCCGCCAATTCCGCCACACGCCGGATGATTGCATTGTCCTGCTCTGCCGTGGCGTCATATTTAAATTTTGCATAACTGTCCTCCACCAGCCGTTTGGAGGTTTCCCCCGGACGCTTTGAAAGCCGGCCGCCTGCTAAAGCACTGTAGGGCGTCATGGCGATATTGTCTTCAGCGCAGAGCTTCATCATCTCCCGTTCCTCTTCCCGGAAGATCAGATTATAGTGGCCCTGGATAGAAATGAACTTCGCAAAATTTTCTTTTTCGGCAAGCGCATTGGCCTTGGCCAACTGATAGGCAAAGCAGTTGGATATGCCAATGTACCGAACTTTACCCGCTTTTATCATCCGATTGAGCCCGTCCATGATGTCATAGAGCGGCGTTTCATAATCCCACATGTGGTAAATATACAGATCCACGTAATCAAGGCGCAGATTCTTCAGACTGGTATTGATCATCTGTTCAATGTGCCGCTGCCCAGAAATACCAGCGGTGATCTCTTCCTGGGTGCGGGGCAGGAATTTTGTGGCGACAACCACATCCTCACGTTTGGCAAAATCTCGAATTGCTCGACCCAAATACTGTTCGCTGGTACCGCTTTGATAGCCTATGGCCGTATCAAAAAAATTGACGCCCAGCGCAAGCCCCCGCCGTATTATTTCACGCGTGTGCTCCTCATCCAGCGTCCAGCTGTGTTGTCCGTTCTGCGCGTCGCCAAAGCCCATGCATCCCATACAGATACGGGATACCGTTAATTCTGAGTTGCCCAATTTGATGTATTGCATTCTGTTTGCCTCCTATTTCCGGTACAGGGGAAACCTTGCAAGCGGCAGATTCCGGGCCCACGCCGGCGGCCTCCCTGCTCGGAAATTTTTCTGAGATTTGGGAATGCCTGAACCGGAACAGCAAGGCTCCACGGCCGGTCGATCCCGGTCCCCCCCCTGGTTACTGCCTGCATTTTTCGCAGATGAAGCTGCGTAAAAAGAAGGACTCTCATACGGTGAAAAAGCCAGGAAATTCAAGATAAAAAGCTTTGCCTGTTGTTTGTTGCCTTCATGCACAAAAGAATATGCGCCGGCCGGCACAACGCCGGAGTGCAGACGCGCAACCAGCACAGGGGGATTTTTCCCCTTCCTCCGTCACGCCGGAGCAAAGTTCGCTTTGCTCCGGCTTATTTTTTGCCTGCGGCAGAAAACCATCCGCCAGCTTCCCCTTGCTCCTCCTTTTCCGGAAAAAGTCATGCAGCGCCTTTGCCGCTCGCTTGTAAACGCGCTCGCAACGCTTCGGCTTGCTGTCAGCCTTTTTCGGGCACGAAGGTTCCACTCCCACCGCAAAAATGCTGAAAAAATTTTTCATGTTGCTTAGACATTACGTTGCGCAATTATGTGTTAACGGATGGCGCGGAAAAGTATGCGTATAAATTCGCAAGGATACGCGTTACGGCTTTCTATCGTTTAGCCGTCGATATGCACCAGTTCATAGCTGCGGCTGCCAAGGCCGATTGCCTCTGCGTGTTCCAGCGTATGCAGTCCGTTGCGGGACTCAATTCGCTGGACCAGGGAAGCGCCGTCTTCTGCGGAATACACCAGGTCAATACAGGCTTGATCCAATGCCACCAGGTCAAAGGAAGCCAGGACGCCAATATCGTGCATATCAGGCTCGGCGGGGTTTCCGTCGCAGTCGCAATCCACGCTCAGTCGGTTCATTACATTGATGTACAGAATATTTCCATTCAGATAGTCCGCTATGGATTTTCCAGCTTCAGCCATGGACTCGAGAAATGCGTCCTGATCGCCGCCCCACATGCTTCCGCCGGTCCCGCCACTGTGGATATGGGCTTTCCCCTCCGAAGAAGCAATACCAATAGAGATATTCTTAATCGCTCCGCCAAACCCGGCCATTGCGTGGCCCTTGAAATGTGATAGAACCACAAAATAATCGTAATTGGCAAAATTCGCGCCTACATAGTTTTCCGTAAGATTGCTGCCGCCGACGACCGGAAGCGTCATGGAGCCGTTTTCATCCATAATATCCACATTGGCAATGGCAGTATAGCCATGGTCTTCCGCAAGTTGATAGTGCATGGCGGTATTCGCCCGCCGGCCGCCGTAGGCCGTGTTGCATTCCACGATCGTGGGATTTTCAAAAGACTGCACCAAATCGCCAATCAAATCCGTGCGCAGATAATTGCTTCCAGGTTCGCCTGTGGAGAGCTTTACCGCAATATTCCCGGAAGGAGACGCCCCCAGTGCTTCATATATCTTCACTAGCCCTTCCGCACTGATATCCGTCGTCATGAACACGACTGGCGTGCCGTCGGAAGATACGTCCGGCTGCGCAGTTCCCTCTGACGCCGGCTGTGAAGGAGCGCTCGCCGGCAGGCTGGAGCCCGCCGAAATACTTCCCGATAATGCAGGCGACTCATTGGACGCGCATCCTGCCAGTGCGCCAACGCACAGCAGCGTTAAACAGAGAAAAATTATTTCTTTCATTTCAGACCTCCCTAATCCTGTCATGGTTTCTTCAAAACATTTTTGTGCCTGACTTGATTCTGTGCCGGCAGCTTCCGCAAAAGTCTGGAAGCATAGTAAGCCAGAAAGATGAAAGCGCCCATCATAGCCAGATAGTCCAAATAGAAAAGCGGGATCGGTTCACTGAAATCCATAAATACGAACTCGGTTTGCAGCAACATATAGATTGGAAAGTCACGCCGAATAAAGACCGTAAAGCCATATGCCGCAATCCCGGCGCCGATAAGAGGCAACAATATTTTTCGCAGTTTGGACGGACGCCGCAACTGCAGCGCTTTTCTGGCCATGCCCAAAAACATTCCCCAATGCAGGCCGAGGTGCAGCGCCATCAGAATAAAGCCCCAATGGGAGGCGGCCATATGCAAAAGACGTGCGAAGGACATTCCGCCTTGAATGTTCAAAAATACAAATACATGGTTGGATAGCATCATCCCGCTGACCATAAGGCCAAGCATTGCGAGAAACACCAGAAAATCAACAAACAACTGAAACACGCGCAATGGAGAATACTTCCCCAAAAACAGGTTCTTGTACCAGTTCCCGTTTAAAATGTGGTGGACAACGAACAAAACGAACATGCCGGCGCCTGCCCACTCGTGCGCCGTATCGCCCCAGAATTGATAACCCATCAAAAATAACAGAGCCAGCGTCATCAGGACGTCCACAACGATCTTAAGAATGGATTTGGGGTTCATGGGCTCCGCCTCCTTCCGTTGTTTATCAGGACAGATTCAGGGTATCAATCCAAGCGGCCACATCGCCGGCTGCGCCCTCTACGCGGCTGCCGGATACGTGAAGACCCTCCAGTATTGTAGCGCCAGACGCGCTGTCTGGCAGCTTATCCAGGCTGCGGCCAAAGGCGCTGCCACCGCTGGTACAGAATGGAATGAGCGTTTTGCCCGTCCAATCGCAGGACTCTAGGAAGGAATAAATCAGCATGGGCGCGTCGCCCCACCAGTTGGGGTATCCCACAAAAATCACATTGTAACTGTCCCAATTCTCCACCTGATCGGCCAGCTGCGGCCGGGCGTCGTCCGCCTGTTCCTGCTGGGCTACGTCTAAAAGAGTATCGTAGTCGTCGGTATACGCAGTGGCAGGCGAAATCTCAAACAGATCGCCGCCAGTTTCGGCCTGAATCATCTGCGCGAGCTGCGCAGTATTTCCAGACCATGAAAAATATGCTACCAGCGTGCCGCCGGCCTCCTGCGTGGATTCAGCCTGGTTAAACGGTTCTTCAGATTCTGCGGGGGATTCAGAGGGTTCTGAATCTGACTGGGACACACTGATCTGTGCTTCTGAATCGCCGCTTTGCGCGGAGGAAACGTTTTCTTTGTTGCAGGCGGCGAGAGTGAAGATAAGCGTTATGGATAACAAAAGCGACAACCATCTTTTCATATTCCATATTCCTTTCTGTTATATTCACATGACGGCTTTTTGACCGCTGCTTTTATCTGGCAATATGCGATCGGCAAACTCCACTCGGATTCTGACGGGAAAGCGCAGGCAATGGCGCGGATTACGCACGCCGGATCGTCCATTATTGTTCCGTCATGCTGCATGCGGAGAAGGCGACTCGTTTTTTTACAAACGCAAAATTCCCCTAATCTGTCACAGTGATGCTGATTGTCCCGGACATCCCGCTGACCAGCTCCGCGCCGGAGACTATCTGTCCCAGTTCATATAGAGAGGGATTCTCATTGTAGTCTCCGTAGAACATTACCACGTCTCCCCAGGGGGCGTAATAGGCCAGCGTCCCGGCGCCTGCCTTTGCCAGTGGGGAATCGCTTGTATCCAACTTTTCCGGCGGATAGAAAATTTTCTCGTTGGTACTGTAATCCTCTACCGCGATGGTAAGCGGCAGCTGTTCATAAAGGGAATCGGCTGCGGAACCATTGTTGAGCTCGTAAACAACAACATTTTCGCCAAACTGTACGGAGATCTGCCGCACTGCACTTTCCGACGCTCCATCTGTCGCGGATGGTGTTTCAGCCGCGGACAACGATTCAGACGAGTCAGCTTTTCCCGGCTGTTCCACAGAAGTAGAGGTTTCATTTCCTGCGGAAGCAGACTCGGATACGGACGACGCAGACGAATCCTGCGTTCCCGCGCCACAGGCCGAAAGAACCAGCACTGCCATGCAAAGGAGAAATACGCTGAAAGGCTTTTTCATTTTACAACCCTCCATAATCAATACCCAAGTTCTGCAATCCAGTTCCGGATATCTTCCTGCGAGGAGGCTGCGTCTTCTTCATAGCAATGGAAAATATTATCGGAAATGACGGCCGCTGGCGCCGCATCGGTAATCTGCTCCACGCTGTTTGCCAGTCCGCCGGTGCCATGCGAGCAGAATAAATACACCTGTTTGCCGGATAGATCATTCTGCTCTATAAAAGAAAGCAGCGCCATGGGCACTCCATACCACCAGTTGGGATAACCCAGAAACACCGTATCATACTGCTCCATGTTCTCCACGTTTGCAATAAGCTCCGGCCGGGCCTGATCGCCGCGTTCCTGATTGGCGCGGGCAAGGCATTCGTCCCAATCGCTGGGATATGGATCGGTCACCTGAATGGAAAAGAGCTCGCCGCCGGTTTCCTCCTGTACCCAGCCCGCAAGCTGCTGCACATTTCCGGGTGAAACTACGCTGGGGGATGTAACGGCATCTACGCCCTCCGCCAATATCGCGTTATCCGCCCAAGAAAAGTATGCCACCAGGATATGGTTTGTTTGTTCTCCGCTGTTGGTATCTGACAGATTTGCATCGGCGTCGGAGTCACCCGGTTCCGCTGCGCCATCGCTTTCCGACGCCTGTCCGGATATTACAGAGGAAGGTTCGGAAGAACGGTCAGACTCGCTACCGCTGTTTCCACAAGCCGCAATTGAGAGAACCAGCGAGAACGTTAATAAGAGTGATAACAATTTTTTCATGGGTATCGTCACTTTCTCCTTTCTCAGTTCAGAATACAGGCGATCATAGAAACTTTTCCTGCTTTATCTGTTTTTATTATAGTATAGGGTCTCTTGAATGCCTAATGCCTATTTTTCATCTTTTCCCATGCGTTTTTATTATAGTTAAAAATAAAAACTCCAAACGAAAACGTTTGGAGTTTTTTCTGCAGGCTATTTATGTTTACACAAAGCGTATTAAGCGCATTCGCTGCGCAATATTTAATATGCGTTGGGGACTATGGTTACGTTTCCAGTCGGGCAAATTTCCTTACAGCGGCCGCAGTTGATACACTTTGTAGCCGTTTCGCCCTTCATGATGCCGATCCCGCCGCTCGTGCCGATTCGAGTCGCGCCGGCGGCGATCATCTGCAGTGCATCGTCCATATTCCGGACACCGCCCGAAGCCTTGATTCCCATTGTGGGACCGACAGCCTTGCGGATCAGCGCCACGTCTTCTTTGGTCGCGCCGCCCTTGGAGAATCCGGTCGAAGTCTTGACAAACTGCGCGCCCGCGCGCACGCAGAGCTCGGAAACTTTTACTTTTTCCGCATCGGTCAGCAGGCAGGTTTCAATGATAACCTTGACGACCGTGCCGCGCGCAGCATACACGACGGCCTCGATATCCTTCAGTACCAGATCCCAGTTTGCGTCCTTAATCGCGCCGATATTCGCGACCATGTCGATCTCCTGCGCGCCGTTGGCAATCGCGTCGATCGTCTCCATTGCCTTGACAAAAGAAGTGTTCGCGCCAAGCGGAAATCCGATTACCGTACATACGTTCACGCCTGTGCCCCTGAGCTTCTCCGCCGCATATTTTACGTGCGTCGGATTGAAGCATACGGAGGCAAATTTGTATTCGACCGCCTCTTTGCAGAACTGGTCGATCTTGGTAAGCGGCGTATCCGCTGCCAGAACGGTATGGTCGATGTATGTATTGACCGCGACCGGCGCCGACGCGCCCGCTGCAGCGGCAGCGCCCGCCGTTCCAAGTACCTGTTTTGTTACCGATTCAATAATTGCCGTCATATCCATGATTCTACACTCCAATCTATCTGTTTTTCATTTCATTTGCAGCATATATCACAGCGCCGACGGGTACAACATCGTTGCCCAACGCGCATTTCACAATTTTATACTTGCCCTTTGCCGATATGAACACCTTTTCATCCGTATATTTACGGACAGGATCCAGCAGCATGTCCCCCATATTCGCAATCCCGCCGCCGATAGAGACAATCTGCGGGTGGATCAGCGTAATGACATTGGCAAGGCCCACGGAGTATCCGCGCGCGATCCGGTCGATCTCCGCAAGCGCAAACGCGTCGCCGTCCTTGGCCGCAATCTCCAGTGTAAGGCCGCTGATCCGGGTAACATCGCCGTCGACAAGGGCGAGTATTTTCGAATCCTTCGGCACATAGCCGGGCCTGCGCAGCCTGTTTTGGATGCCGAACCCGGAACACAGGTTTTCCACCTTGTCATAGGCGTTGCAGTCGGTCCGCGTCCAGTCCGGGATATAGGTATGCCCGAAATACGCAGCGCCGTAACCGCTGCCGTCGTAGTATTTTCCACCCAGGAAAAATACGCCGCCGATTCCGCTGCCGATATTTGTATAAAAGAAATTATCACAACCAACGCCGCTGCCCGCATAGTATTCCGCAAAGCCGCCGGCAACGGTATCATTGAGCACAAAACAGGGCACCTGGAACGTATTTTCAAACCATGCTTTTATATTGAAGTCCTTCCAGCCGTCCACCTGTACCGAAATCACGCTGACGCCGGTTGCCGTTTCAATGATTCCGCCAAAGCCAACGGCGACGGCGACGATTTCGCTGCCCGCAGGACGCGCCTCGATCATGGCCGCAATGTGCTCCTGCATCCAGGCGAGAATGCCTGCCGCGCCCTTTTCCAGCTCGACTTTACCGGAATCCATTTTCAATATCTTTCCCGCCGCGTCGGCAAGACAGATCTGATGCTTGGAGGCGCCGATTTCAACGCCGATATATAACCCGCTCAATGCCTGTCACCTCTAATCCAGATGATTCATTACGAGTCCCGTAATCAGCTTGGGATAAAAGTAAGTGGATTTCTGCGGCATTTTCTCGCCCGCTTTCGCCACATCCTTGATCTGGCTGACCTTGGTGGGATTCAGGATGAAGCAGCACTGCGAAACGCCGTTCTGCACGCCGGTCAGCGCCTCGTGTACGCTGCGCGTATAGGTAACTTTCGTCTGCTTGGCAAGGTCCTCTTTTGTAATGCCGAACACCTTGTCGAATATAAGGCTGTGCAGCACCGTAACGTCCAGATCGCAGTATGCGTCCGACATATCCGGCATCATCTTTTTTACTGCGTCCATGTCGTTGAGCGTAAGCAGATAGTAATATGCGCCGCCGGTATAGAACGCAATCGCGTGCCGGTCGTCATGCGCGGCAAGGACTGCCTCAACCGCGTCCAGATCTTCCCGTTTTTCAATATTGAACTCGGCGTTCATGCGCTCGACCGCATCCAGTTCGCTGAACTGCTCCAAATTGCGTACCATGCGGTGCGTCGGAAATACGATCAGGCCGTCGTTATCCATATCGATCAGGAACATCATCGTGTAGTTAACGCTGTCTTCCGGCGTGTACGTACCGCTGAACATGCGCTTGCGGCGGTAGTTAAGCGCCGTTTCATAGCGGTGATGCCCGTCCGCAATATAGAGCTGGCGCGTTGCAAACTCGCGCGTAAAGCCAGCGATCTGCTCCGCATCGCTTACAATCCAGAGCCGATGGGTACATCCGTCGTCCGTCTGGAACTCAATGTCGGGCGCAGACGCGGACAGCGACGCAATCCGGGTCGTCGTCTCAGCCTTTTCGTCCATATACATTGAATATATCTGTGATACGTTGGTCCTGGTCGCGCTGAGAAGCTCCAGCCTGTCGTCCTTCGCCTTGGACAGTGTGCGCTCATGTGGAAGGATCACGCGGTTTTCAAACTCCTCAAGCCTGACGGCGCAGACAATGCCCTTAATGGCCTTATAGCCGTCGCCAATCGGAAAGCGCAGCTCGTATATGTAAATACAGTCCTGCGGATCCTGCTTTAAAATGCCATCCTTACGCCACTGCTCGTACTTTTCCCCTGCAACCGCATATTTATTATCGCCTTTCGGCAATTCGATATTTACGATATTGTAAGCGTTTTTCCCGACGTACTCCTGCCGCTCGCTCTCGCTGATCACGTCGTACGGCGGACAGACGAGGGTTGCGATATCGCCAGCGCGGGCGCAGTCGTACCGGATCCCCTTAAATCCTTTTATTACAGCCATGTTCAACCTCCTAAATAACAATACCATAATATTAAACTATAAATCAATGTGATTTGCAAGGAAAAATGGAAAAAAATAATAGCTATAACCCCATGTCTTTATGTGCAAAATACACATGAGAGGTGAGTATCATGTACAATCGGCACAAATTTGTTACCGGCATGGCTGCCGGCATGGCGCTCGGCGCAGCGATCGGCGTTTTTACCCAGTCCAAACAGGCGAAGGCGATGGGCCGTAAATTTTCAAAAACACCCGTCGGACGCACGATCAAACATCTCGGCACCATGATCAACGAGATGATGTAAAATATCAAATAAACCCTATACAGAGCGTCTCTGTATAGGGTTTATTCATGGGATCATTTCTTCAGCCTTGAAACGGTCTCCTGGTATTTACGAACGGACTCGTAGCTCTTACTACCCGCGGCTTTTTCAAACTCCGCCAAAAGCTCTTTTTGTTTTTTATTCAAGTTTCTGGGCACCTCGATCAGCACGCGGATATACATATCGCCGCGGCCCCTGCCGTTTATGTAGGGGACGCCGTAGTTTTTTATTTTGAACACGGTCTGATTCTGCGTTCCTTCAGGCACAACCTGCCGCACGGTATTGCCGTCGATCGTAGGCAGTTCCAGCGTGCAGCCGGATGCGGCCTGCACCATGGTGATCGGGACGTCGTACGAGATATCGTTGCCCTGGCGCTGGAACAGGATATGCGGTTTGACTGTAACGGTGATGTACAGGTCGCCCGCCGCGCCGCCGCGCCGGCCCGCGGAACCCTGGCCCGCAAGCTTGATCGACTGCCCGGACGCGATGCCGCCGGGGATGGACGCCTCAATGGTGCGCTCGCCGGTCGTATACCCTTTGCCGCCGCAGACCTTGCAGGGGTCCTTTATAATCTGCCCGGTACCGCCGCAATGACTGCAGGTGGACACGCTCGTGAACGAGCCAAGGATGGTGCGCTGCTGCGTACGCACCTGGCCGGTGCCGCCGCAGGTCGGGCAGGTCTGCCGGCCTTCGCCCTTATGCGCGCCGGTGCCCTTGCAGTCCGCGCAGACCTCTTCCCTGCGGTAGCGTATGGTGCGTTTGCAGCCAAATACCGACTCTAAAAACTCAATACTCAGCGAAATGGTGATATCGCGTCCCTTTACCGGCGCGTTGGGATTGGCCCGGCGGGCTCTTCCGCCGCCGAACATGTCCCCGAATATATCGCCGAATATATCGCCAAAATCGCCGCCGCCGTACTGGCCGTACCCGCCCGCGCCGGGGCCGCCCGCACCATAAGAGGGATCTACGCCCGCGTGCCCGAACTGGTCGTACCGCTGTTTCTTCTCCTTGTCGGACAGGACGCTGTACGCCTCGTTTACTTCTTTGAATTTCTGCTCAGCGGCTTTGTCGCCCGGATTCAGGTCCGGGTGACAGGTTTTCGCAGCTTTGCGAAACGCCTTTTTAATTTCTTCGTCAGTGGCGTTTCGGTCGACGCCCAGCACCTCATAATAGTCTCTCTTGTCCGCCATTCCATCAAACCTCAATCAGTGAGGGGGTCGGTTTTTCGGCCCCCTCACGCGTGAATTTAGTCTTTCTTGTCGTCGTCCACGACGGTGTAATCGCCGGAAACGGTTCCGTCCGGGTTTTCCTGCGGGCCAGCCGCTCCAGCCGCGCCGTCCGCGGCGGCCTGCTGCTGCGCAGAAGCCTGCTGATAGAGCTTTGCGGACAGTTCATAGAACTTCTTGGAAAGTTCCTCCGTCGCGCTCTTGATCTGGTCGGTGTCATTGCCGTTAAGCGCTGTCTTGACCTTTTCAATCTCAGCCTTTACCGCGTCCTTCTCGGAATCGCTTACCTTGTCGCCAATTTCACCGAGGGATTTTTCAGACTGGTAGACAAGCTGTTCGGCCTGGTTACGCACTTCAATCTCTTCCCTGCGCTTCTTATCCGCTTCGGCAAACTGCTCCGCGTCTCTGACCGCCTTTTCCACATCGTCCTTGCTCATGTTGGTCGAAGCGGTAATCGTGATCTTCTGTTCCTTGCCGGTGCCAAGGTCCTTGGCGGATACGTTGACGATGCCGTTGGCGTCAATATCAAACGTGACTTCGATCTGCGGCACGCCGCGCGGCGCGGCAGGGATACCGTCCAGATGGAACCGGCCCAGGGTCTTGTTGTCGGCCGCTATATCGCGCTCGCCCTGGAGCACGTGCACTTCGACCGAGGTCTGGCCGTCCGCAGCGGTGGAGAACACCTGGCTCTTCTTGGTCGGGATGGTCGTATTGCGCTCGATCAGCTTAGTGTTGATGC